>OQVU01000269.1_pt1 | contig 18330 bp, 14 predicted proteins | sample 1691611 | NCBI WGS metagenome assembly OQVU01 (sample SAMN03418272, study PRJEB22391) | human gut metagenome | biome: human-gut; feature: organic feature; material: feces | host: Homo sapiens | place: Tanzania | collected 2013-01
CACGAACATACACTTCTCCATCTCTGGTAAGAAGTTTTACACTGACCATCAAGGGTTCACCCTCTAAACGCTCTTCACAACCATAATCGCCATCAAATATTTCTAAAATATACCCATGCAAATCACTATTCTTTGACAATTCTTCCTTAATCTCATTAATATTAATTTCCTTCATTATTTACCGCCTCCGTCTGCTTCTTTCTTTTTTTCTTATGCTTTTTTACTAATATAAATATGAATATAATCCATAATACTACTGCTGCAATAACTGAAATAGCTGCATAGACCTGCCAATCTCTATATGTAGTTGCATAGCGGTATCCTAATTCACTATTCAATGTAAGTAACTTTTCTCCGGATACCTGAGATGTAATATATACTGCATACGAAGTGCATCCTATTGCTGCAAGTGTTCCAAGCAGGCTGATTATCAGCATTATAATTACCATTTTTATTACCTTTATACTGCTTCTTAACCATATATATTTTCATACATATTGTCTATCGCAATTCCTTTCATTTTAATTTAATACTTTTCCAATTTACTTTTTCCTGCGTCTTTTTATTCCTTTAATAAATACAATCATATATACCACAACAAGTATAATTAGTACGCCTGTAATTATATACAATTCTCTTCTGTTGCTTTTACTCATCTCATGTGTAACTGTTGCACTATATTGAGACTCATTACCTGCGACATCAATTGCCACAAGCTTTATGGCATTTTTACCAAGTTTAAGTCTGACCTTTTCATTAAAATAGCCTTTTTCCATCTCAATTTCTTTTCCATTGAGAGTAAGCACTGCACCCTCTTCAGAATATCCGCTTATGTAAATATAATCTTTAGATGTAATGCTGTTATCTATATCATCGGCTATTGAAAGTGCCGGTGGAACTGTATCTACATAGATATTTTTAGTAAATGTAATTACATTGTTCTTCTCATCTGTTATTCTGAATACAACTACATTGTCTCCATCACTCATATTAATTCTATATTTACCTGATTCAGTTTCTCCCTCAAGCATAAGCTCATCATTTAACCATGCATCAATTACAGCTTTGCCGTTTATAGTTACATCGGCTATAATAAACTTGTGATTTGTAGCATTTTCTTCGACATCATACACCACATTTGCATCTACGGTTGTATCCCTATTTACTTCGATTTTATCATAATTACAGTCATTACCATCTACTACGGCTAAATATACCTTTTCATCACTGTCTTTAAAATCTCCATAATATAATGTATCGCCTGCTTCGGTTTCCACTTCAGATATAAGGTTCATATCTTTATCCCAGGCATAGACTGTTTTTCTGTCATTTTCATTCTCATTTGTCCAGCTTATATAATAACCATCATTATATTTTCCACCTTTAACATCTTTAACTTTCTTCTGGCTGTCCTTACGGCTGATACTTATTACTGAGTCTGTATATGCCCTTTTAAATACACCATCTTTAGACACACGTATATAAAAATGATATTCACAAGGCTTAAGATTGCCAAATGATAATTCGGCTTCACCACTTGGCCCACCAGTTCCTGAGTATACCTTTTCTCCGTCAAAACCCTCGTTATCTGTATCAGCAAATACTTCTATCTGTACCTGTTCAGGACAATCACTTATAGAATACTTAGCTATGTATTTATCATCTTTTGCCTCGACACTAAATGAATCAATAACCATAGAATTAGGGAGTTGTCCTGCTTCCACCTTAACTACACCTAAGTTATCTCCGCTGACTTTAATTGTCCATTCGCCCTTAGCAGGCTGTCCGACATTTACTATTGCTTCGCCATTTGCCTCATAGACATTATCCGATGTCTTTTCTTTACTGTAGACTTTACCGTCAGGCGAAATTAATTCAACTGAGCCTTTTTCTTCTACATTATCCCATGTTATATAAAATATCGCATTAGTATAATCCTTATCTACATTTAATTTTACTTCTTTCGTCTCTGCAAATGCATTAACGTAAAGTAAAATCGTAAATAACATAGAAAGCACTACAATTTTTACTATTTTCTTCATATTTTCCTCATTTCTGAGCGATTTATCGCGAAGAGGCGAAGAGAAATTCGCGTAGGCGATTTCTCTTCTGCCATAATTGCTATTTGCTTTCGCTCCGAAGCAAATAGCTGTGTGAAAAATCAGCATCTCAATGTGATTTTTCACACTATCCTCATTTCTTAGTAATTTATCTATACAGATTTTTAATTTGATGATGTACCAATTTTATTCCAGATAAATGGGCCACCATCTGCATCATACCAGAGTGTTCCCTCTTTGTTCACACTGCCATCTTTGTAATTAACTGTAACTGCTGCATATTTGAAATCCCATTCGAATTCAACTTTAAATGATGCATTACCATTTGCATGAATACTAAGTGGTGCACAGTCAAGTTTTCCATTTAATCCGGCTTTCATATATGCACCCGTCAGATTTCCGCCAACATTCGCATCGGCACCACTATCAATTTCCATTCCAAAACCTGAAATATTCAATTTCACATTTGCTGCAATATCTAATCCACTCTTATTTATCTTAGCTTCAGCATATGCTTTCTCAGAACCAAGCAAAGACATATCTGCACCGATTACGAATTCCGGCTCTGAAAAATTAATTTCTATTTTTCCATCAATATTACCTATTTCGCCCCATTCCTTAAATTTCTTAAAAAGCTTATTATTGCTTACATCTATTACATTAAATATATTAGCTTCAGCACCAAGCTTGGCTGCTAAGATTACATCTTGATAATCATACGCATCAGACTTTATGTCTGTACCAATAATTTTATATGTTTCAGGTGATACTATCGTTTCGTATAACTTTAGGATTCCTGTACTCATTCCCTGAAGTGAACCACCTACTTTGTTAATTTCAATGATTTTATATATTGGTATTCCAGGGTTTAAAGAAGCATCTATGCTTACTTTATCCGGTAACCAGTAATATGAAGATAGTGAACCTTCAAGTCCTTCTATTCCAGTTCCTCCAAATCCCGGCATAAGTCTGCTAAAATCTATCTCTCCACCTATGCTCCAGTATTCATTATCTGCATCAAGGGAGTTTAATTTAACTTTTATGGACTTTATTCCAAATGTTCCAAACTGTAAAGCATCATTAACATTTACTTCTGCTTCTCCACCGAATTCTATTCCATCCGGTGTAAGTGCAATAGATACTCCGATATCTCCTGCATCTTTTATGTCAAATTTATTAGCATCTGCTCTTGATACAGGTGTTGGCTCAGGCTCATTTGCACCTTTCTTATGTGTCAATGACTTATTAACATCCTTAACTATTTCATCTAATCTTATGCTCTTAACATCTATCTGTAAACGATTCGAATACAGATTAACCTCTGCTACATCGACGTCCATTATCAATGGTATTGATAAATCAAAATCACAAATATTATTATCAAAACCGGCAGAGTTAGAATCAACATCAATTGAATATCTGCTCTTTTGAATTACATAATCTTTACCTCCCATAACAAGTGATGTAAAATTCTTACCATTAGCCTTTGACATCTGTTTATAACTTACATATAGTTTGGAATTGCCGCTTAATGTACCGCTTTCGCCTACATATACAGATGAATTTGCATTTAAGTCAATGTCTTTATCCATTCCATTTACAGTTATCTCCATATCGCCTGCACTATGTACAAAACCATTTAGCATAACATTTCCACTTGCTAATAATTTGTTATCTGAAATTTGTCCGATTGCATCAGCAGTAATGGTACTTCCACCTAATCTTATGGACTTGGTTGTACCTGATTTGAATACGCTAAACATTTTATTAGCAATAATTAATCTTCCATCTGATGTCTTAATCTGGATATCATATCTTCCCGGTTCAATTGTACCCTTTAATGTGGCTGTTAATGTAGTCTTACTTTCCACTTTGATATCCGTAAGCGGAATTTTACCTACGGAAATATTCATTCCCTCTTCAAAACCACCACCTGTAATCGTAACACTTATGCCATTTGTTACATCTTTTATACAGGTTGTACCTGGAGTAATTGACGATATTCCCAATGTATTTTCATCGATTTTCTCAATTGAATCTTTGTTACCTTCATCAGATGGTTTGTTTTCTTCCTTAATATAATAATCTTTGTTATCAGATGTACTGTATTCATCAATTGATACCATAAGATTTCTTGGATCTGTTTCCACATTTTTCTCTACCGTATATTCTATACAGTAATTATTCACTATGTATTTCTGTAATGTCAGGTAAATGTCCGATAATTCTGACGAACTTGATGCTTTAATGAATTTACCACCTGTCTTATCAGCAATGTCTTTCATATATTCCTCATCAGCATCACCAAATGCTACGGTATATACAGCAATCCCTTCATCGACTGCGTTCTGTATCGCTTCCGGCATGGCAGCCGTATTTCCGTCCTGACCATCAGACATAAGTATTATAGCTCTGCTTCCTGTTTCATCTTTTATTTCATCAATTCCGGCATTAAGTCCACCAGCAATATTAGTTCCTCCGTCACTTTCTATGCTGTTAATTGCACGTTTAAGTCTTTCATGTGAATCTGTAAGTTTCTGCACATTTTCAGCACCATCAGCATATGCTATTATTGAAATCTTTTCATTTTCTTTTTCCATATAATTTACTGCTTCAACGGCAGCCATCTTAGCATTATCTATTGGTGAACCTAACATGCTTCCACTCTTATCCATCACTATCGCAATGCTTACTTTACTGCTTGATTTATCGCTTAATATTTTAAAATTATCTATTTCATATAAAGTATCTATTAATGTAAAATCGTTTTCTTTAAAATCTGATGCTAACTCATTTTTGCCCTCTTTGTCACCATTTATATTTACATATGCCTTTATCTTAGGATATTCTGATTTATCAATTCTGCTGATATGTATATTAAGCTTATCATATTTAAGTGTATTAGTAACATAAGAATTGAATGTCCCATTAATTGTACTCTCATCAGACGGAACAACTCCATTTGTCTGTGCATCAATCAACGCATCAACGGCAGCATTTAATTCTGAATTATATTCATCAGATGTCAATTTATTATACTGTTCAACTACTTCATCAAGTGCTTCCTTTATGACAGATGAATCCGAAATATCTACACTATTATCTATTACTTCATATAAATACTTATTAGCATTTTCCCTGTCTCCCATAATCAGATATAGTTTTGCAAGCTGTAAATTATACATTCCGGTATCATCACTATGTTTTGGTTTTTTAGCAAGAATATAATTAATTGCTCTCTTTATATCGACATAGTCAGCTTCTGCATATAAATCATTTGCTTCAGATAATAATTTATCTATCTTCTCCTGAATTTCGTCTGTAATATCATCATCTTCATAATTATTCTGAATACGTTCTGCCTGTTTTTGCTTTTCCCTAGCCTTTTTTATAAGTTTTTGAGCTTCTTTATCTTTAGACTTACTGTCTGTATCATTTGTTACATCATATGATTCATCTAATGCATTATCTGAATCATTATAATATCCATCTGTAATGTCAGCTGTCGTTTTTTGTTGCACATCTGAATAAGCCTCCTGTGCAATAATATCTGTATATATTACATAATTTTCTTCATTTCTGAATTTATTAATAAGTTTTTGAGCATATTTCTTCGCTGTTTCATAATCTTTTATATTTATGTAATATTTACAATATAGTCTTAACACATCTTCACTTTCACTATATTCCTCAGTTATTTTTTCTAAATCACTCTCAGTAATTTCAGAAATATCCTGTCCATACAGTTTACTATCCATCTCATAGTCCTGCGTATAGTCTTCAACCTGCTTATCTGAAAACTTCATTTCGTCCATATAATCTTTGGCAATATCTATGGCTTCCTTTGTTTTTTCTGTGTCAACATCATATGCACCGCCATTAGAATATGTTATCTGTGTTTCCTCTAAATCCGCAATGTAATCTGCATAGTCTGTGTACTTTTCTTCAGATTTTTCAGACAAACCTATCTCTTCCTTGCAAATCTGTTGTACCTTCTTTATATATTTTCTGTCGATTCCTTTAAGCACTCCACTTTCTAACAATCTTTCAGACTTAAAATATCCTTGTATGTAATCCTGTTCTATTAAAGATGACATAACGCCCAATACCTGTGCCTTAATTTCATATTCGCCACCCACTGTCGCCAGTTTCATTTCAGCTCTTGATATATTTCCATCCATAAGATAATTATATGCCACAAATAAATCTGAAGCATCTCTCTTATCCTTCCTGAATGTGTTTAGGAATCCCATCGTTATAGAGCCAATGGCTAATATAATGACTAACGACATCAATATCCATTCAAATGCCTTTCGTTTTACATGTAAAATTATATGTCCCAATATGTCGATTATAAAAAATATCCCAAAAATTATTGCCAGTGTCCAATACATTTCTGTTTTCTCCTTCAGTTTGTTTATATGATTTTATTACGTTCGATGTTTTGTCAGATATTATACATACATTTTCTTGTATATATTTGTATAATATTTCCACCTAAATTTCTTTATAACATAAAATGAGATTAAGGTTATACGTTCCCTTAGTCCCATAATTATCAGATTTCATATTATCATATATATTTTATTTATGTCAATTTATTTAATTATACTCTGTATTTTAATCCTATTTGAAATTATACATTTCATTTTTATTTATAATTGGCAACTGAATTATTGTCTGAAATCCCTCATTTTCTCTTGTAATAAACTTTACATTACCCCCAAATTCCTTTGTTCTCTCAATTATTCCTCTCAACCCTTTTCCTATAACCAGATTTCCACATCCATTACCATTATCAAACACAAACATATCTATTTCATTTTTTTGAAATCTAAGTATCACATCCATTTTATCCGCACTACTATATCTAATAGTATTTGTAATTATCTCTTTAAGACTTTGATACAAATTTCTCGATAAATATGCATATTTCTTACCATCATTTCCTTGTATAGTCACCTCGATTTTTATTATATTTATTGTTTCACATAATTGCACAATGCTTTCTGATACAAGACTATTACTGTTTATCATTTCACCATTGTTAATTGCCAATCTTAACTCCTTTATGCTATTTGAAGCAATATTATTAGCTTTTATTAAATTTGTTTCTATCTCTTCTACTTCAGTATCAAGATTATTTAAATCTGATATTGATAATTTTAGCAATGAACGAATAATTGTAAGATCATGGCCTAAACCATCATGAATCACCTGAACTATTCTATTTCTCTCCTTTTCAATTTGCCTTTGTTGTTTATATATTATTAGGTTCCTCTGCTGTTGCTTTAAATCATAGTATTTGCTGATGTTATGTATTATATATGATGCTCCCACTATATCTTCTGTTGCATTTTTATATATATTCTTTTTTATATGATATTTTTTATTTTTATTATCAATATATATAGTTTCATTGTTGTTATTTAACTCTCTTTTTTGAGTGTCATTCATATTTTCTAATATTTCTATTAAAAAATCCTCTCTGTCTGAATCAACATCAAATATTGTCTTAAAACTTTCATTATAATATATTGGCATATTGTTATTATCTGATATAAGTATCCCATCTTCTGTATTTTGAATAAAATCATTAAGTATATAATCTTTAATATTAAAAATGTTTAGTTTAAAAGTAACAAGTAACACAAACATACACATTATGCTAAATCCAACCGGTGTTAAGTCAAATTTTAAATCTTTAACAATATTTTGATATATATAATTACATATTAATGGAATTATAACTGAAAATGACAACACAATTTTTATTTTATTTCCATTTTTTACATTTGAAAAACTTCTCCATATAATGATAATCCCGAAAATTACACACAAATAATCAAAAACTATATTTATATAAAATAATTTACCATATGTAATCTTATCTATTGTAAATATTTTATAATATAGATTATGATAATTGTTTGTACATATTATGCCATACATTATTAACGAAATAATTATCAATATATCTGCTATCCTATTCTTTTTATTTTTGAATAAAAAGATAAATTTAAGCCAACTGCTTCCAATCAAACATATTCCCAAATTGCCTATTAGATATGCAATTTTTAATTGTATATCGTCTGTTGCAATAAATATTAGTATCTGGGATATAAACCATAATTCCACACATCCTAATGATGCTACAAACCACTTTATTTCTCTTCTATTTCTTCCATATCTTATCAAATAATTACTGCAATTAAACAATATTCCAAATGATATAATATAAATAATCGATAAAATAACCTTATACATTTTCTTCCTCATCTATAATAATATCTTACATTAGTACCATCACATATCATCAAGACCATTTTTGACAGCAAACACTGCCAGACTTGTTCTATCTTTTAATTCCAACTTAGTTAGTAATTTTGAGATATTATTTCTTACAGTTCCTTCTGCCAAATACATTTTTTCAGCAATTTCCTTGTTATCATACCCTGATGCAATATAATGTATTAATTCGAGTTCCCTTTTGCCAAATTTATATAATGTATTATTATAGTTATTGTGTGTAACTTTTACATTCATTTTCTTATAAATATCGTTGCAAAATACATTTACGCCATTATAAACACTTACAATGGAATTTATTATTACATCTTCTGTCATCTCTTTTAAAATATATCCATCAGCACCGCTTAAAATAGCTGCATTAATGGTTTTAAAATCATCAAATGTTGTTAATACAAGAATTTTTGTATTCGGAAAATGCTTTTTTATCAATTGTATTCCATATGAACCATCATATCCCGGCATATACATATCCATAAGAACAACATCAACTTCCGTATTTGTGCATACCTCATATGCCTCTTTTCCATTCTTGGCACATCCTACAACATTAATCAGTGTAGAATTATTCAATATCGTATTTAAACCTTTTCTTAGAATCTGTATATCATCAGCAATTACTACATTAATTATATCCATCACCTCATTCGACATTATGTTATTTATTTTAACAAATGTCTATATAATTTAAAAGCATTAATTATCAATTTTTAAAAATCATTACATTTGTAATCAAAAAACAATTACTTATTACATCTTACAACATCATTAGAAAAAGTTATAATTAAGAAAAACATAGATGGAGGATTTATTATGAGTATAAAAAGAAAAACAATTATGAGTTTAGTATTAGGAATAGGATTAACAGTAACCATTTTTACAAATGGTTACGCAGATACACAGCTTGTAATTAATGATGAACCTAATATTATATATGAACAAAGTTCATATAATGCAACAAGTTCAAGTTCAAGTTCAAGTTCAAGTAAAAAATGGTATTACAATACCGGCACATCACTACCTAAAACCCCAAATTATTCTAAATATAATTTATCAAATTATTTAAACAAAGGCGATATCATATATGAAAAAAACGGAGGGTTTGGCATTACGGGACATATCGCCATTGTTGAGGGAAGATTTTACGACACTTCTAAAAAAATATATTATTATAGAATTATAGAAGCAATTGATGATGGTGTTGTTAGAAGTGTGTTAGACGACGAAAGAATTGTAGATAAAGGAGTAAGCATTTACAGAGTAAAATCTGCAACTATAGAACAAAAGAATAGGGCTGTCGAATTCTGTAAAACCCAATTAGGAAAAGGTTATTTTTTAGATTTTAAAAAAGATAAAAGTGCAAATGAAAAAGATTGGTATTGTTCTGAACTAGTATGGGCAGCATATATTAACCAAGGCATTGATATTGAAACAACCAGAAATATTAATGAACCCGGAATTACACCTAGAGATATTTGCAATTCTAAATCCGTTTCACGTGTTGTTTTTAAATAAAATTTAATGTACTCATAGAATTTACTAATCAAAAATTCTGAAGGCACATTTCATAAGAAAGGAGTTCATAATTTATTATGAGTATAAAAAGAAGAAATTGTTTTTTAGCTTTGTTTTTTATGATATTTTCATGTATTTTATTAACCTACATATTAACATGTAACACTGTATTACTACCTAGTGATGTTTTATGGATGGCTTTATTTACTTGCATAACTGTATCAATCGGATTTTTTGTAGCAGGTATATTTAGTGTTAAGAACATAAGATTATATATAACCGGAGAAATATTACTTATTATGCAAGGAATGTATATCGGATATATGATAAATCACTCAGAACTTTCCATTAATTTTGAATACATATGGATTATTTATATAGCTGTATTTATTTGTTCAATAACATTTATGTGTTTAGGATTAAAAAAGGGATTAAGGTAATGTATTCCCTTAATCCCATAATTATATAAATTATTTTGTACCAAATATTCTGTCGCCTGCATCACCAAGTCCAGGACAAATATAAGCATCTTCATTTAAACATCTGTCTAACTGACCTACATATAACTGGATATCAGGATGTGCTGTCATTAATCTGTCAATTCCTTCCGGTGCGGCAATTATTGACATAAACTTTATCTTCTTTCCGCCATGCTGTTTTATGAAATTAACTGCGGCAACTGCTGAACCACCTGTTGCAAGCATAGGATCTGTTACAACGATTACTCTCTCTTCAATTGGAGTTGGAAGCTTACAATAATATTCCTCCGGCTCATGAGTTTCTTCATTTCTGCATAAACCAATATGACCAACTTTTGCACTTGGTGTAAGTGCAAGTATACCACCTACCATACCAAGTCCTGCTCTAAGAATAGGTACAACTGCAAGTTTTCGTCCTGCTATCATTGGTGTCGTACACTTTTCAATAGGAGTTTCAATCTCTACATCTTCTGTTGGAAGATCTCTAAGTGCTTCATATCCCATAAGCATTGCAATTTCTTCTATTATAGTTCTAAACTCATTTGTTCCTGTGTTCTTATCTCTAAGCATTGAAATCTTATGCTTAATTAATGGATGTTCTAAAATAGTTACATTCTCATAGTTTTTGTACATACCTTTACCTCGCTTCTATATTTTCTATTCTTTAAATTCGTAATCTTTTCCCGGAAGAATTGCATTTAATAATATCCCTGCTATTGCCGCAATTGCAAGACCTGATAATGTAATTGCCACACCTGCAACATTAAATGTAATACCTGATGAAATAACTGATTCACCTGCTGCATTATATACTGACTGGTATTCTATGCCGAGTGATGTTACCAATATTACTGCTGCAATAATAAGATTTCTGCTCTTTGTAAAATCTACGGCATTTTCTACTACGTTTCTTACACCAATTGAGGAAATCATTCCATATAAGATTAATGACACACCACCAATAATTGCTGATGGAATAACCTGAATTACAGCTGCAAATTTTGGTGAGAATGATAAAATAACTGCAAAAAGTGCTGCAATTCTCATAACAACCGGATCATACACTCTGGTTAATGCAAGTACACCTGTATTTTCTCCATATGTTGTATTGGCAGGACCACCAAATGCTGCTGATAAACTTGTTGCAAGACCATCACCTAAAAGAGTTCTGTGAAGTCCAGGATCAGCAATATAATTCTTACCTGTTGTTGCTCCAATTGCTGATATATCGCCAATATGTTCCATCATTGTTGCCAATGAAATTGGTACAACTGCTACAATTGCACTTACATCAAATTTCATAAATTCACTTGTTTTTAATGGAAGTCCAACCCATGCAGCATACCTGATTGTTGCATAATCAATTGTTCCATGTCCATATTTAGCAAGAATAATTGCTATTACATATGTTCCAACTACTCCAAGCATAATTGGAATAATCTTAACCATTCCTTTACCCCATATGTTACATACGATAACAATGGCTATTGCTATAATTGCAAGAAGCCAGTCTGTTTTACAGTTATTTATAGCTGATGGTGCAAGTATAAGACCTATGGCTATAATAATTGGTCCTGTTACAACAGGTGGGAAAAATTTCATTACTTTTTTCGCTCCAAATACCTTAACCAACGCGGCTACCACTACATATACAAGTCCGGCTATAAATACACCACCACAGGCATATGGTAATGCATTAACTCCCTCGCCAAAGTCCATTGCCTTAACGGCTGAATATCCTCCAAGAAATGCAAAAGAAGAACCTAAAAATGCAGGTACTTTTCCCTTTGTTATTAAATGAAACAATAAAGTTCCAAGTCCTGCCATTAATAATGTTGTTGAAATTGATAAGCCTGTCAGTATTGGAACTAATACTGTCGCACCAAACATTGCAAATGTATGCTGGATACCCAATAATAATGTCTTAGGAATACCTAACTGTTTGACATCATAGATTGCTCCTTCTGACGGATTTTCTGACTGAACGCCAAGTTCCTTCATTTTCTTTCCTCCTGAATTGTTATTTTGCAGTAATATAAAAAACGATTACACACGCTTCTTTATATTATACAAAATTCGGTTGAAAATATCTATATCTATTTTTATTATAACCATTATCACAGAAAAGGCTTTTTAAACCTTATAACATTAAAAATAAAATATATGACACACCCGATTAATGAAATATGAGAGCATATGTCATAGACGAACTTCCCAGCTTTACTAATCATCTAAAAAGTTTAAAAAATCATTCTGAGATAATGGTTTTGAATAATAATATCCCTGCAGATATTCACAACCGATATCCTCTAATTTTGCAGCCTGTTCAGCGTTTTCAATCCCTTCTGCCACAATATGGAACCCTAACTTTCTAATCATTTTCACACTACTGTCTAGTGCAATTCCTGCTTTATCATTTTTAAATGATGACCATACTATAGTCTTATCCATTTTGATAAGATGAAATGGAAGATTTATCAGATAATTAATATTTGAATATCCTGTACCATAATCGTCTAACGAGAACTGTACACCACCTTCAACTAATTTTCTCATATTAATATCTAACATCTGAGGTGAATTAACTGTGGCTGTCTCTGTTATCTCTAAATTAATCTGTCCCGGATGGAGTCCATATTTTTCAATCTTATCAGAAACCCTTTTAGCCATATCATGTTTCATACATTCAATAACAGACACATTTACTTCTATATACTCTATTCCTTTTTTGCTTAATTCATTTTCTTTTGCGAATCTACATACTTCATCTAATACGAAATCATCAATTCTTATAATTGAACCATCTTCCTCTGCAATCGGTATAAATTCTTCCGGTGAAATAAACCCTAATTCCTCATCATTAAGTCTTACTAATGCCTCTGCTGAATTAATCTTCTTATTCTTCGTTGAATAAATAGGCTGAAAATATACCTCAAATGATTTATTCTTAATGGCTTTATGTATTGCTAATTTAACCTTGCTTTTTCTTCTTCCATTATAATATTCATTATCTCCTGCAATTACTACTCTGTTTTCCTTGCCATGATCTTCCTTGGCAAAATAATTAGTACATGTAAATAGTTCTTCTAATTCTGATACGTCCTCAGGATAGCGGATAAGGCAAATGTCCATTATTACAGGTATTTCCACATTTCCAACCATCCACAGTCTGTCACAATCTTTAAATATTTCTTCTGCTAAGTCCTTCATTTGCTCATATGTATTTACATTAGATACAATGTAAAACATATAGTCAGACACTCTATATATCTTCATATCTTTTGTCTTAGAATTAAGGTAATCTGCTAAATTAATCTCAAAATCACTCATGCAGTCTTTACCAAATATTTTCTCAAGATATTCATAATCCTCAATGCTTACTGAAATTACATTGAATGGAATCTTTGATGTAATAAATACTTTTGCCCGGTCCATAAATGCTTTACGATTAAATGTACCCACTCTTCCATCTATCAAATCATCAGGTTTCTGTACATTAAAGTACAACACTAAGAAACATATCGCCTCTCCAAAACTTTCTACAAGATATCTCGGATTAACACACTGTATAATTACTGATAATATAGTTACTATTGCAAAAAATTCTATATTATATAATTTGTATTTTTCTATGATTTTATCAAATCTTCTAATATAAAATATGACAAATACAATGTAAAATATGCTTATGGCATATATGACTCCAATTAGTTTTCCTCTTACAAACCCGGTCACTTTATCAATTTTAAAAATAACATTTGTGAATGTATTAATAGCTAATAACACAAGTCCAAACACAGCCGGTATTGTAATTACTACCCATAATTTACGATTTCTTCTGTAGCAACTTTCAGCACTTTCGAGATTATATAAACAATACATTACTATCATAAGCATCTTAAATATAAAATATATATACTCTAAAATATATATATACCATATACTATATTTCTCAATATGATTTATAAAATATCCCGATAACAAATCTGTAATTGATGTAACAAGAAGATATACCAGCATACTCACGTAGATTTTAAACTGTGAATCATGTTTTATTCTTCCCATAATGCAGGCAGCAAGGATAATACATGTTAATATTATTGCACATACTTCATATTCTAAAATATACACACTTACCACCTGCTTTCCTTTTCATATTTTCTACATACATATATCTTCGATAATTGCTGATGTTACTTTAACTATATCTTCTGGTGCCAGAACAAGTTGTGTTCCTATTCGTCCACCACTTATAATCACTTTGTCATAATTCATTATGCTATTATGCAACACTGTCTTATACTGCTTCTTCATACCAATAGGTGTACAACCACCTCTTACATATCCTGTCACTTTATTAATATCCTTAACATGTAACATTTCCACATTCTTCTCGCCAACCACTTTAGCCGCTTTCTTTAAATCAAGTTCTTTATCTATAGGAATTACAAACACAAAATAATTACTGCTTTTTCCTACTGCCACTAAAGTCTTAAATGACTCATCATAATTCTGTCCAAGTCTGTCAGCAATATCTGTTCCACTTATAAATTCATCACATTCATAAGTATTTATATCATATTTAATTTTATTTCTATCTAAAATACGCATCGCATTTGTTTTCAATTCTTTACCCATTGTAAGTCGCTTCCTTTGATGTCATTTATTTTGTTCTATTTTAATATTCTTAGTCCCATCGCTATCACATCTGATGTTTCCATTACAATTAAAATAATACTTTACATTTAATTTCTCCAATTCATATATCAGACTTGTCGATACTTTACTTTCTGATTCACATGTAATTATCGCATATTCAGGGGCTGACTCGTCTATAAACTGTATGGTATTATCCTCTAATCTACCATGATAAGGTACCTTTAAAACATCTGCCTTAATCATTGAATCACCTAACAACTCTGATATTCTCTCATCTTCAATATCTCCTGTAAATAAAAAACTATCATTATTATTCACTATCTTTGTAACCAGTGAATTGTTATTATCATCTTCATTAAAAGTTTCTTTCGCAGGATAGATATCCATTATAATTCCGTCAAATTCTATTCTGATATTATCTGTTACATAACTTATCAGATTTAACTTATTCCATTTATCAAGTTTGTCCATAAATTTCTGATAAATACTTCCTGTACCATCATATTTAGGCATATAGATAACATTTACATCGAAGTTCTTAACTATATCTTTCGCCCCGCCTATGTGATCTTTATCATAGTGAGTAATTATCATTCCATCTAATTTCTTTATATTTTTGCTCTTAAGAAATGCAGTAACCTCATCTGCTGTTTCTTCGTATCCTGTGTCTATCAGATATGTGTGCGTTTTAGATTGAATCAACATACAATCACCCTTACCCACATTCAGATAATCAACAACCAGGTAATTATTTTTAGTTATGTTTGCGCCTGTACCTGTAATTTTTTCTTTTTCTCTGCTATATAATAGCAAAAATATACATAAACAGATGCATAATAATGTTGTTAGAAAAAATCTTATGTATTTAAATTCCGTACTGGTTTTTCTTCTATATAAAAACATTATTATCATCTCCATTTTAGTGTTATATTCACTACTTTAAATATTGTGAAACATCGCACCTTAATTTATTTTCTTTTTAAATTTGCATACTGCCCTTTAATCATCATATAAAGTTCATGACCTTTTTCTTGTCCTAATCTGCTTACAAGCATTCTGTAGAAGTGCTGTTTCCCTGTTGATTTACCAATGGTTTCAACTAATACAGGAATATCTTCTTCATACTTATCACCTATAATATTCTTAATATCATCTGTTATATTTAATTTTACTTCTGCTGCAAAAATCTTATTTTTTGATGTAGGATTTTGGATATTCAGATTTGGTTTCTTCTCTGTAGTGTTGTTTACTTCATTTTTAACTTTTTCTGTTTTTACTTCTTCAGTTTTTACTTCTGTATTCAGATTATAAGAGTTGTTATAATTACCTGTATTATCCTGTCTGTTCATATTATATGAATTGTTATGATTATCAGTATTGCCTTGTCTGTTCATATCATATGAATTGTTATGATTATCAGTATTGCCTTGTCTGTTCATATCATACGAATTATTATAATTATCAGTATTGCCTTGTCTGTTCATATCATATGAATTATTATAATTACCATTATATCTTGGTCTGTTCGTATTATATGAATTATTGTAATTACCATTATATCTTGGTCTGTTTGTACCATATGAATTATTGTAATTACCATTATATCTTGGTCTGTTCGTATTATATGAACTATTTGAATTACCGGCAAATTTAGGTCTGTTTAAACTATAAGAATTGTTCTGATAATTGCCATATGATCTGTAATCACCTGTTTTATATTCAACAAATCTTCCCGGTACAGACTGATTATCTTTAATAGTCTGTTTATCCTCAGGATATCTTCTGCCATATCCTTTATCATATCCTCTGTCTGAATGTCTCTCATATGATTGTGTCTCTCCTTCGGCAGAGTTTCTGTTATTAGAAGACTGTTTTACAAGTCCCTGAGGTTCAGTTTCTGTTGAACTATCATTATTGTCGTTATCATTGCTATTACTATTCTGCATAAATGGAGATTTTCTCATATCTATTTTCTCAATGAATTTACCTGTAAGACCATCATCAAATTCATCGCTTGTGCTACTCTCCACATCAGAAGTAGCAATACTCTTACAAAGTCTGATATTGCAATTGCAAAGCTCCTGATTCTCCTCCCAGAAACTTGTTGCACAAAGAAATCCTTTATCCTGACTGATTATAACTATATTCTTATAGCTATTCTCCATAACCAGATATCCAAGATATGTTGATAACTGGAAGTCTAATGAATTTCTTCCACCTCTAAGTATTCTGAAAGTTTCAATCTCAGCTTTACTCTTGCTAAGTAACATATGTACATCAAAAGTTATTGCATCTGCGTTTTTACTGTAAAAAATAACTACTTTGTCACCCTCACTAAGCTCTTCAACGCCTCTAAGTCCTCCTGAACGAACATTTTCAAAATCCACTAAATATACTGTCATTAATAAATTCCTCTCTATTCTACTAATGCAGGTACTTTGCGCAAATCATAACTGTATATATTATAGCAGACTTGATTATTACAAGCAATACAAAGTAATAAATATTCGCATCAGCACATTAGTATATTATTAATAAAACCTTAATTAATATGCTTAATCAAGGTTTCATTACTCTTATAAATACCATATAAATACTAAAATATCAGCTTTCTACCTTTTCTCTCTTTGAGACCTTTCCATGATTTATATCATATATTTCATCACATAATGTCTGAATATCCTCATTATTATGACTAACTAAAAGAATAGTTTTACCTTCTTTTCGAAGTTCTTTTAATATTCCTCTCATATCTTCGACACCCTCATTATCCAGACCATTCATTGGTTCATCTAATATATAAATATCCGGTTTCTCCATCATTGCCTGGGCAAGTCCCAGTCTTTGTCTCATTCCAAGGCTATATTTTCTTACAAGTTTATTTTCTGCACCCTCTAATCCTACTTTCTTCATTATTTCAAGTATTTCTTCTTTCCCAATTTTCTTTCTTAAATTAGCAAGTATTTTCAGATTTCTGTATCCACTGTAATAAGGTATAAAACCCGGTGTCTCAATAATAATTCCCACATTTTGTGGAAAATCGACATCTTTACCAATCTTCTTTTCATCAACATATATGTCACCTGACGTAGGTTTTACAAATCCACATATGCATTTCATAAGCATAGTTTTACCAGAACCATTTCTTCCGACAAGTCCATGAATTTTACCCTGTTCTAGTTTAATATTTACATCTGAAAGTATCGTATCTTTCTTAATTGTTAAACCTAAGTTGTTAACCTGAATTGCATAATCTTTCTTTTCCTGACTCATACACTAATCCTCCATTCCGCAGACGTTTACGTCGA
>OQVU01000273.1_pt1 | contig 18303 bp, 6 predicted proteins | sample 1691611 | NCBI WGS metagenome assembly OQVU01 (sample SAMN03418272, study PRJEB22391) | human gut metagenome | biome: human-gut; feature: organic feature; material: feces | host: Homo sapiens | place: Tanzania | collected 2013-01
CGCCGCAGCAACCAATAACGCTAATTTTTAGGGGGTGCAGCATCTGTGAAAATCTGTGACATCTGTGGGAGCCTCCTCTCAGCAAGAAGGTTCTGTGAATTCTGTGGATTCCGTGGGAGGTTCTTCCCAAGCAGAAGGTTCTGTGAATTCTGTGGATTCTGTGGGAAGTCTCTGGCCTCCGCAGCACCAAGCCTGTAGAGTGGCAGTGTGTAATTGTTCAACAACAACATGATTGGTGTTATTGGTTGCTGCGGAGGCCGGAGACCTCCGCTACGGATGGCTGCGCACCCAAAATCCGCTTAATCCGTTGTTAATTTAACGCATAAATTCCAAGAAAATTCCACCGCCACCGTACGGAAGCCTGTCGGGCGGCGAACGGAATCTGATCGGACGGCGTACGGAATCTGATCGGGCGGCGAACGGAATCCGATCGGGCGGCGTACGCAACAGGAAAGAGTTTCAAATTATCAAAAACGGCAAATATAGGGCTAAAATATGCAAAATATAGGCGTTTTGATAAAAAATGGCTATTTTTTGTAAGAAATATCCTACTCTTTTAGCAGATTTTTAGCTTACTTTGCAGCAGAAAACTTAACACAATATTGTTCTTGTGCTACACATATATAATATGTATGCGCAGAGCAGTGGAGTGTAAGCCTGTTAAACCTGAAAGAGTATTCACGCTAAAAGAGAATGGATATGAAAACTAACGACGGTAGCTCAACCAAAGATACAAACATAACCAACACAACAGGACTAATTCAGACTGGCACCAATGTCCGTCCCTCAACCAACACTTTTAAAACTAAGACAGCAAACGACGAAACAAAGTCAGCAAACGACGAAACAAAGACAGCGAACAACGAAACAAAGACAGCGAACATCGAAACCAAGACAGAACAAACAACTGAAACCTCAACCGACCAGAACAAGACAGCTAAACCAGAACACGACACGAAAGCTACCCAGTCGTACATAACGATGGACTTCGATCCGCCCACCACGATGAAGGAGGAGCAGGATCTGCTCTCGGCTATGTACGCCAGTGCCTGTGTACCCAACACCATGCGTATGTCGTACGACATGGTGGAGGATATGCTGACCGACCACATCGACCTCATGGAGGGCGACGACCTCGAAATATGCAATAAGGACACCGAGCTGATTAGCATATAGCCGCAAAAACTGAACCTGCATATCGAGCAAAAACCAGATTAGCATATAACAAGAAACAATATATAACAATGAAAAGAGTAAAGAAGAAGTATCAAACCCCTGTGATCCACTCGATTGAGTTGGGGCCGATCTGTCCCGTCACCGCATCGCCGGGTGGTGGTGTTACTATCCCCGGTGGCGGCAATGCCAGCGGTGGCGGAGGTGGTGGAACACCACCTCCAATGCAGAGTCCGCCGCGCGACCTTTGGGAGAGCGGCTTACAGACCGATGACGACAACGAGACGGCGTACGAATACGGTTGGTAAGCGCCGCTCTTCACCGTCGGGCAACTCCAACCGACATCGTCTGGCAACGACCAACAGTAGAACTAAACCCAAACCCATTAGCAAATCAAAAAAACAAAACAGAATATGAAGAAAAGAATTTTCATGCTTGCGGTCTTGATATTGTCAGGGCTGCAGTTTGCCGTGGCTGCAATAGACGAACAGCTGCGAGCGCTCATCACCGCCTCTGATGATATCGAGGTGACGGAAGTGACTAACGACGAGGCGAACCCGTGGAAGGTGGAGAACGGAATGGCGTCTACCACACACGGCAAGACGACCACAAACGTAACAGCCACTATTACGATCAAGTTCAGAGCAAAGGGATACATTACGTTTCAGTATTCCGATACCTTCGACCCTTGGACTAACGATGATTATAAAATAGTGAAGTTGGATGATGTTACATATGCAAACAACTATGATAAGCATACAACCCTTACCACTTTCACTCACTATATATCTCTTGAAGAAGGCGAGCATGTTCTTACATTCTCTCATAGACACCAAAATTCCACAACAGGCAATTATTCTCAGGTTCTTTCCATTGGCAATATCCGCCTCGAAACTATAGAGAGTATGTATAAGACAATCCACCTCTCTGCTCCAGGCACGCTTGGTAATGAGGCATTGTCGCATGTCAATACTTTGCCCGAGATGCGTGCTTTGCGTCTTTCCGGCAAGATGAACGCTTCCGACTGGAATGACATCAGTAAGATGACTGGACTTGTGGCTATAGATATGACAAATGTCGACGTTGAAACAATACCAGCCAATGCGTTTACTAAAACTGTGATACGCTTTATCGACTTCCCGAAAACGCTTAAGACAATTGGCAGTAGTGCCTTTTACGATAAATTATTAACTGGTCCCCTTGTGCTGCCCGAAGGTTTGGATAGCATCGCCTCGGAGGCGTTCTACAGAAACTACATTACAGATGTTACAATACCGGCGAGTGTCAGAGTTATAAATAGTTCTGCTTTCCGTGGCAATGCATCTTTGGTGAGCGTCACTTTAGGAAGTGGTCTGACATCAATAAGTTCATTATGTTTTTATGAATGTAGCAATCTCGCTATTGTGAAAGGTGGCGAAAATGTAAAAACGATAGCTAATAATGCTTTTTATGGCTGTAAACTTTTGACAAGTGCCGCTGATTTGGCGCCAGTAAGCGTTGGAGATTATGCATTCCAATCTTGCGAGAAGTTGGAAAGTTTCAATTTCTCAAATATAAAGACGTATGGTAGAGAAGCGTTTGAGTATTGTTATGCTCTGAAAGAAGCCGACTTAAGTACAGCAACATCTTTTGGCGTAGATTGTTTTTATAATTGTTATAGTCTTAAAAAAGTAAAGTTAGGCGATAATATTACCACTATTCCAAGTGGTGCTTTTTACGCATGCCATGCTCTTGAGGAGGTAGTTCTTGGTTCTTCTATCAACAGTCTGGGAAGCAATTGTTTCGGTAGCGACAGAGCAAACGTCTTGAAGCGTGTATATATCACTGCGCCCGCTCCTCCTGCCGTAGGTAGCACACCGTTCTATTCTCCTACAAGCGTAACGCTTTACGTTCCCGAATATGCAATGGTGAGCTACAAGCTCGACAACTACTGGAGCAAGTTCACAAAGGTGGAGCCGAATCCGAATACACCCGACAAGGTAAACATCTACAAGAAGCTGGAGCTTACCAGCAATGCACGCATCCCGAACTCGCCAGATATCTTTATTGGCACAGGAGGAGCGCTTATTGTAAATGGTGACAATCCGCAGACATTCGGCAAATATACCCAGTATATGACGATAGCAGATAATACTTCCTCTTCGCTTATCAACCGTTGCAAGCAGATGACATCTTCTTCTTCGCAGTTCAATTTCTATATAGGCGCCACCTCAGGCTCTGGCTATTGGTATTATTTGTGTATGCCGTTCGATGTGAAGCGCAGCGACATCATTCTGCCTAAGGGCACAAGCATCGCTGTGCGCTATTACGACTCTGAGTCGCGTGCTACAAACGGCGCAAGCGGCAACTGGAAAGACGTGCCAGCCGACTCTGTGCTGCACATGGGCAAGGCTTATATCTTCCGTTCAAACAGTTCGGGCAATGTAGGTTTCCCCGCTACCGAGGAGACACATAACGCCATCTTCCGCAGCGAAGCTGTAAGCGCACCGCTCGTTCAGTATCCTGCCGTGGAGAGCGCAAACGCAGGATGGAACTTCGTGGGCAACCCATATCCTTGCTTCTACGACATCTACTATATGGATTTCGCAGCACCTATAACAGCATGGGATGTTGACAACCGCACATACAAGGCATATAGCGCTGCCGACGACAATTTCGTGCTCTCACCGCTGCAGGCATTCTTCGTTCAGAAGCCCGAACTGGTAGACGCCATCACGTTCCAGCCGGCGGGCAGACAGATCAACAAGACCATCGACCACTCGGCTTTGGCTATGCGCCGCGCAGCACGCAGCAAGCAGGTGCAGCGCAAGCTGGTAGACGTGGCGCTGACATGCGCCGACCGCACCGACCGCACACGCGTCGTAGTGAACGCCAACGCTTCTGACGACTTCTGCGCAGACAACGACGCTGTGAAGATGATGGCATACGAGGGCACACCGCAGATATACACCATCGCCGGTGCCGACCAGCTGGCTGTGAACGAGGGCGCTCATCGCGACGGTAGCGTGGCATTAGGCATGTATCTGCCTGCCGACGACGCATACACCATCGCCGTAGACCGCGACGAACTGGGAGCCAAGTTGCTCGACTACGGTGTGGAGGTGGAGATGCCGTACACCTTCAGCGCCGCTGAGGGATACATGGACGACCGCTTCACACTCACCTTCGAGGCACCCACTACGGGCATCAACACCGTAGCTACTGACGCCGACGCCGACAACGCTATCTACACTATCGACGGACGCCGCGTGAACAGCACCGCTCAGAAGGGCATCTATATTCAGAATCATAAGAAAATAGTAAAGTAAAGCTACTATGATCAAGTCAAGATATATACTGACTCTCCTCGCCATGCTGCTAAGCATGGTGGCGAGAGGACAGGACTTCAACCCCGACAGTCCTCCCGAACCGGGAGCACGCTACAAGCTGACGGTGAAAGCCCAGCCCGCTGAGGCTGCCACCGTGAGCGGAGGCGGACTGTATGCTGTGAACGCCAATGTGAACGTGAAGGCTGTAGCCCGAAACGCCAACTGGCGCTTCAAGAACTGGACCAACGCTGAGGGCGAGGTGGTGAGCACCAGCAGTACGTTCACTCACCGCAAGCTGAACAGCGCCGAGACACTCACCGCCAACTACGAGTATCAGAAGACAAGCCGCCTCACCATAGCCTACGACCCCTCGTCGATAAAGACGAGCGAGGTGAAGGAGTATGTCGTGGGCGTAACCTACTCTTTCACGGCGTCTACGTACAGCGACTATACGTTCGTCAACTGGACGACAAGCGACGGAACGGTTATCTCTACAAACCGTGCGGTGAGCTACACCGTCACCGAAAACGACGAGACCATCACTGCCCACTACCGCTTCACGCCGGGCAGTCCGGCTGAGCCTAACGAGACGAAGCCGAAGCATAAGGTCTACTTCAAGTGCGACCCCGCAGGTTTGACCGGGTTCTATCAGAGCAACGGTTTCTCTGTGTCTGAGGGCAGCACGTTCAGAGTTGAGGTATACAGCGTGAGCGACTATGAGTTCAAGGGCTGGACGCGCGAAGGCAGCTCCGAAATAATCGGACAGTATCGCACGTTCAACGGAACGATGGGCAAAGAAGACGTGCACCTCGTGGCACACTTCGAGTTCAAACCGTCGTCGCCCAGCGAGCCGTCTACCGACAGCAAGCAGCGACACAGCCTCTACGCCACAACTACATCTATGTATCGCGGCGAGACGACGCTCCTGCCTATATACATGCAGAACACGGGCAACGTGAAGACGCTCAGCTTCAAGCTACATCTGCCTAAGAATCTAAAGGTGGATGTGGCTGGCATACAGAAGACGCTGCGCACCGACGCCTATACCGTTCAGGCAGCGCTGGAGGACAGCGTGCTGAGCGTGAGTCTGGCGGGCGGAACGCAGATTGTGGAGCACGATGGAGTAGTGGTGCGCATACCGGTGAGCGCGCAGGACGCACTGAAGGACAGCATATATACTGTGAAGTTCAGCGACATCGCAGGCACAACGACCGCCGATGCTGTCATCAACTTCACCAGCCGTTCCGGACGCCTCGTGGTGAGCACGCCCGAGGAAGGCGATCTGCAGGCTAAGTTCTCTGTAGAGACATACATGAACCGCGCACAGCTGACCAATCTCAGCAGCGAGAACGCAAAGACATTCGAGTGGAACTTCGGCGACGGCACTACAAGCACCGAGCGCAACCCTATGCACAGCTACGCCGAAGCCGGCACATACACCGTGCGTCTCACGGCGCGAGGCATAGTGAAGACCGTCACAGCCGAACAGCAGATAATCATCAACCCGGCTAACACATGGACAGCGAGCGGCGACTACCGACTCGATCCCACAGTGAACAGCGCACGTGCGTTCAAGTCGATGCACGAGATGCTCGAACTGCTGTCGCAGTGCAAGCCCGAGGGCACCATTAACGTAAAGACCGGCGGCAAGGAGGCGTTCAGCGCCAATCTTCAGACTGCCGACTCGCTGGCGCTGCTCAGCACGTTGACAGAGAAGTTGGGCACAACGGGCGTCGTGATGGCGTTCAAGAACGAAGCGCCGAACCCCGTTACGCTGCAGTTCAACACTGCCGCCAACAGCGCGGACATGCAGAAGGTGACAGACTTCTTCCGCCATATCTCGCTCGAAAACGTGGTGGTTACACTCAACGGAGCTGCTATAAACATAGGCGAAATAGACCGTTTCTCGGCACAGACCATCTGTTCGGGCACAAGTACGCAGCCCGAAGCGTTCGCTGCTATAAGCAGCAGTGAGGCTGTGCAGGTGAAGTGGACGGCAAGTGTGGCTGAGGGCTGCACCGTACGCGGCTACCAGCTCACCGGCACCGGCAATCTGCCTGCCATGACGCTCACGAACGAAGGCAGCAAGACCGACCTCGTTACGTATCACGTAAGCGTAGAGCTTGATGGCGTTGCCATGTACACATATATATATAAGGTGTATGTGAAGCCGTTGCTGAAGAGTCTTGCGCTCAGTTCGCCGTCTGACAACGCCGTGCTCGAATACGGACAGGTTACGCTCAGCTGCAGCAACCTCGGCCAGGCAGCTGTGGGCTACACGTTCCACTATCGCCGCACCGATGCCGAGGCAGAGAGCGCAGAAGAGTGGAAGGAAGTGAAAACGACATCGCCCTCAACGGCGTTCGTGCCCGTAGAAGGCGCATCGTACGAGTGGTATGCCACGGCGCATGGCGAGTGCAACGAGACTGTAGAAAGCGCACACCGCACGTTTAGCATACGCAAACGCTCAGACCTTACGGTTGAGTCGGTGACGGTGCCGGCGGAGGTGAAGGCAAACACTACGTTCCAGATCACGGCTGTTGTGCGCAACATCGGTAAGGGCGCGACACGCAGCAGCGCTTGGACAGACGTGCTCTATGAAAATAGACCCAGTGGAGCGGTTCAGGTTGGACAGCAAGCTCATCACGGCGTGTTGCAGCCAGGAGAGGAGTACTTCATAACGTTCAATATCACGAGTCCCGACGCATCTACAGACGGAATAAGCTATTTCGTGAAGACAGATATTTGGAACGAGGAGACTGAGTCTGACGAGAGCAACAACATAAAGGTTTCAACCCCAATCTCTATCATCAAACGCTACATTGATGCCGCCGACTACGAAGCTCTGAAAGTGCTTTATCAGGCAACCAACGGCGGCGCATGGACCAACAAGACATGGCGCATTGGCAGCAATGCCGTAACGTCTACCGGTTGGCCTGGCGTCACATTCGACGAAGAGGGTCATGTGCTGGCTATAGATCTTCAGAACAACAACCTCAGAGGCTCGCTGCCTACAGAGGGAATGGAGATGAAGAGTCTGCGCACGCTCAATCTGAGCGGAAACAGTCTGAACGGAGATGTGGCTGCGTTCTGCAAACTCCTGCCAGCATTGGAAACGCTCAATCTCGGCTACAATCTGTTTACAGAACTTAGCGGCGTTCTGCCTGCCCACATCACCTCGCTCAATCTGCAAAGCCAGCGCGAAGGCTACAGTCTTTCTACCTTCACGCTGCAGGAGTGGGCTATGGGTGACAAGCATGCCGACATACAGCTCGGAACGCTCATCGCTTACGACCATCAGAACCAGAACTTCGAGGGTCATCCGGCGCTCCGCATCTACACCGCCGACAACAACAGTTATGTAGGCGAGATGAGATACGCAGACGGAGCCTACCGCTACTATCTCAGCGGCACGTACAACTACGCAAGCGGCACGGAGTTTTGCATCCGATCGTATGAAGGCGTGGCACAGAACAACCGCCTGCGTGCGAAACTCACGTGGACAAAGGGCGACGTGAACGCCGATGCCGCGGTAGATGTGCTCGACGCGCAGCAGACGCTCAACTACATCATGGGCACGCAGAACGGCAACTTCAACTATCCGGCAGCCGACACTTATGAGGGCGGCGGCATCAATGTGCAGGACGTCGTGGCAACCATAAACATCTTCATCGGCAGCAACGACAACGCCGACCAGAAGAGTCTTATGGCTGCGCAAAGACGCTGGACGGAGAGTCTGGGCGAAGATGCCTCTACAGCTAACGTGCTCAGCGTGGAAGATGGCGCATTGTGGATAGACGCTTCCGACCAGGTGGCTGCGCTCGACATTACACTCGCTGGTGTTAAGGCGAACGATGTGAAGCTCGCTATGAGCAAGCAGCGCTATCAGCTCGTGACACACAACACGGCTAACGGTGTTCGAGTAGTGATAATAAGCACTACGGGCGACATCATCAGCGGACGCACCAAGCTCTTGCGACTCGCTAAGCCGGCAAGAGTAGACCAGGCGATGGCTGCTGACATAGACGCACAGCCCGTAGGCGTAGCGTTCGAGGGTCAGACCACAGACATCGACGCCGTAACTGCCGACGCAGTAAGCCGCGAAGATGTGTACACTATTGACGGACGCAAATTAAACGGTGTGGCACGAGAAGGCGTCTATATTGTGAACGGAAAGAAAAAGGCTATTAATAGACATCAATTGAAATGAAGACCAGAAGATATATAACCATGATGCTGTTCTTGCTGATGTACATCACGGCAATGGCTCAGAACAACCTGTCGGTAGGAAAGCTGACGGGCGGTCAGGGCAAGGACGTGCTGATACCTATCAGCCTTGAGAACACAGACGAGGTGGTGGCGCTGCAGTTCGACCTGCAGCTGCCATTCGACCGGTCGTCAAGAACAGCGCCGACGCTGAGCCAATCGCGTATAAACGAACACACGGTGTCGGTAAGAAATCTCGGCAACCATAAATATAGAGTGGTTGTCGTGAATATGAGCAATCGTCCTCTCTCGGGCAACGCCGGCACAATCATCAACTTCCCGATGACTGTGCCGACAGGATTGGACCCTGGCACGGAGTACGCCGTGAGCTTGTCGGATGTTATCATCACGAACCGCAAAGGCGACAACATCCAGGGCGATTCTAACGTGAACGGCAGCTACACGGTGCAGAGAGAAAACGCTCCCGACCTTGCTACTACCGATGTTAACATCACCGAGAGCACGCTTGTGCCGGGCAACTATGTCACAGTAACTTGGAAAGTGAGCAACATTGGCAACGCCGACACGCGCAGCGGTTGGACCGAACGTGTCTATCTCGTGAGCAACGAGACCGAAGAAGCGGTGCATGTAGGCAATACTTACTTCAGTAACACGCTGCTCAAGGGCGGATATATCGCACGCAGCGCTATCTTCAACCTCTCGCAGACCGTCGGTCTCGAAGGCGAAGTGACGGCGAAAGTGGTGGTTGAGCCCAACAGCGGTTGCGGCGAGTACAACGCCGACCGAGCTAACAACACCGCAACCGGCGGAACTGCTGAGCTTGAGAAACACCTGTTCCTTACCGCTCCCGACAAGAGCGTGAAGGAAGGTCAGTCGATGCGCCTCACTTTGAAGCGCAGCGGCGACCGTAGTATGGATGAGACATTCAGCATAACTTCGTCTTTGCCCGAACACGCTAAGGTTCCGGCTACGGTGACCATCGCTAAAGGTCAGTCGGCAGCGTCGTTCGACGTGGTTTGTCCGAATAACAACGTGGTGAACACCTACTCTAAGGTCACCATAACCGTGAACAAAGCCAACGGATACCCGCAGGATGTCGCTACATCCTTTAATATAAAGGACGACGAACTGCTGCCCATCACCGTAAAACTCGACAAAACCGAGTATAACGAGGGCGAAACGATGAAAGCAACCGTCAGCGTGCCTTACCGTATCGGCAATGATACGCTCACGGTCTACTTCAGCGTGGAGAAACCGAAGCGTTTCCGCCTCCCGAAGAGCTACACCTTCGAGCCAGGAGCGAAAGAAGCTGTGATTGATATTCCGATCATTGACGATAATATCGCAGCCAACGACGAGACATTGCAGCTCAGCGTGTCGGCAGACCATCATCTGACGGGCACAGCGCTCTTTGTGCTGAAGGACAATGACGTGCCGGCGATAAGCATGACTCTGCTGCCCACAACCGTGAGCGAGGCGGCAGGCTACAACGCCATTCACGCCACCATCAAGCGCACCGAGGCGAAGAACAGCAAGATTACGCTGAAGCTGAGCGACGACAGCAACGGCGAACTCTACTACACAACGCCGATAACCATGCCCGAAGGCACAGAGGAAGTGACGTTCCCCATCGGCGTGAAGGACAACCAGAAGGTGGACGGCACACGCAAGGTGAAGTTCAGCGCAGCTATATACATCACCGATTGCGGCTGCTCTGCGATAGGCGACAAGCAGACCGTTGTGAGCGACACCATTACCGTCCTCGACAACGACGGACCGACGCTCAGCGTCTCTTCGAACAAGACAACTATCCTCGAAGGCGACGCGACAGGCGCTACGCTCACCATCAGTCGCAACGACGCAACGACCAGTCCGCTCACGGTTACGCTGAGCGCGAAGGGCGACGATCTGCAGTTTGCAAAGACCGTGACTATCCCTGCCGGAAAGGAGAGCGTTACAACCCCGTTCGTGGCGTTGAGCAACGAGGCCAGCGAGGGCAACCGCACCATTTCTGTCATCGCAAGCAGCGACGGCTACAGTTCAGGTACGGTGTGGATGCTCATCTCCGACCAGACTCTGCCCGATGCAGAGATGCAGACTCCTGCATGCGACGCAGAGATAGAGGCTGGAAGCAAGGCGAAAGTGACGATAACGGTGAAGAACATCGGTGCCATCAAGATGCCGAAGGGCACACAGATACGCACAAGCATCGGCACAAGCTCTACGATGACGCAGACAGATGCCGACATTGCGGTGGGCGCTACCTACACATCTGTTGTGGAGCTGGACGCACCGAGCGTGCCCGGAAAGTACAGAGTGACGGCAGAAATCAACCCGAACGGCACCGTAACCGAGTTGCAGACCATCAACAACAGCGCTTATACCGAGACAACCATAACGACAGCATACACTTACGGCATCGGAGCCGACAAGAGTACATATAACATTGGCGACAAGGTTGCATTGAGCGGCACGGTGAAAACACGCGGCGGCGCTACGGCAGCCAATGTTGAGGTAGAACCGTACATCATCTATGCCGGTTCGCGTATAGCACTGAAAGCCACCACCGACGCCGAGGGCAAATACTCTGCAGAGTACACCATTCAGGCAGGTATGGGCGGCGAGTATGGCTACGGTGTCTGCACACCTGGCGAGAACATCAGCGCTCAGCAGGGCACTTTCGCCGTGTACGGCATCTCGCGCACCACAACCGAGTACATCAAGCACGAGATGTACGAAGGTGATGTGGCTCGCGGCACTATCAAGGTGAAGAACATGAGCAGTCTGCCTCAGCACAGTCTGACAGCAACCTGCGAACCGAACGAACAGTATGAGGTTACGTTCGGCGGCGACACAGAGCTTGCGGGCGGCGGAACAGCCGAGATAAGCTACACCATCAAGCCGCTTTCGCTCTCTAAAACTAAGGAGTGGGACCGTCTCACGTTCAACATTACAACAGCCGAGGGCGCATCGCTCAGCGTAGTGACCTACAACTACACACGCAAGCATACGCCGAATCTCGTGGTGTCTACCAACAGCATCAACACCACCGTGACCAAGGGCAAGGTGCGCACATATCCTATCGTGCTCACCAATACCGGCATAGCCGAGACAGGCAAGATAACCGTATCGCTGCCTGCCGCGCTTTCCGACTTCATCAGTCTGGCTACGCCTGCCACAATGCCGTCGCTGGCAACGGGCGACAGTGCTACGGTGATGCTTAAGTTCAACGCTGCCAACTACGACGTGAATGTCTACCAGAAAGGTAGCATCGCTATCAACTGCAGCGAGGGCAACGGCAAGCAGATTGGCTTCAACGTGAAGGTGGTGAGCGAGGAGAAGGGTAACCTTCGCATCCGCGTTCGCGACGAGAACACCATATACGGCAACAAGGACGGCGAGCATCCGTACGTCAGCAACGCCAGCGTGCGACTCACCGACTACAACACCGGCGCACTCGTGATGCAGGATGTGACGGGCGCGGACGGCAGCATTACGTTCAACGATCTGAACGAAGGCTACTACCATCTGCACGTTACGGCAGACCGCCACGACACTTACGACCAGTACGTGCTGGTGAGTCCGGGCGAAACAACCGAGCATCTTGCCACAATCAGCTACCAGGCAATCAGAGTAGACTGGACGGTGGAGGAGACAGAGATAGAAGACGAGTACGACATCACCACCAAGCTGACATACGAGACGCAGGTGCCTGTGCCGGTAGTGGAGATGAACGCTCCCGACGCAATCATTCTTGCAGACATCAACCGCGGCAAGAGCGCACTCTTCAACGTAGTGCTGCGCAACCGCGGACTCATTGCCGCACAGAACGTGCAGTACACACCGCCAACGGCAGACGGTTTCGTGTTCATGCCGATGGTGGAATATGAGGGCTTCACGCTCGCACCGGAGCAGAGCTACGTGATACCGGTGCTCGTGATGCACGAGGAGGACTTCAACAGCGACGACTTTGCACGCAACGTGAAGCGTAAGGTGGTGCAGAGCGTAGAGGGCAGAGCCAAGAAGAAGTGCTTCGGCGATATGGGCACCAAGTTTGAGTGGCCCTGCGGCGACAACGCAAAGTATGCTTGGATAGGTTCTATCATCAGATTCGTGCAGGACAACGCCGAATGTTCAGACCCACCACCAGCAGGTGGCGGACACGCTGTAATTTATCCTCAGACACAACCCGGATTGGGCGGTGGACCTTATGGCGATTTCGGCGACTATGCAACGGCGAGCGGCGGCAGAACAGACGCCAAGGCTCTGCTTAAGCTGTTCTGCACCGCAATAGAGTGTGTGCCGCTTCCCGACCTGCCAACTTGCGTGGCGCCAGCCATAACCAACGCTCTTGAAGGATCGGCTCTGCAATTTGCAGGCGACTGCGCTATGGATTATCTCAGCGGAAAGGTAGCCGACAAGATTCCGTTGTTCAGCTGCCTGAAGGGTATAGCTTCCAACTACGGACCGGACATGGTAGAGTGTCTCGGAAACTGGGGCAAGGAGATGGCTGATAAGTTCAGCAAGGCGCCGATGCGCAAGGCAGCTGCTGCCGAAGACAAGCCGATACCGGCTCTGATGGAGTCGTCGGGCTACAAGCAGTTCCTGTTCTTCAGCTATTTCGACACCTACATGGAGTACAACCGACAGCTCACCAAGGCGCCTGAGGCGCTCGGCATGAAGGACTTCGGCGTAGAACTGATGTCGGCAATACACAAAGCCGACCTCGAGCTGCAGAAGATGCGCGAGGACGGCACGCTCTGGACGTTCGACCTGAACACAATTCCGGACAACACCACGGTGGACGACAAGAGTCAGGGCGTAGGTCCGTACCTCACATCGCTTATGCCTAACAAGAGTGCCAACATAGCCGACTTCTCGCTGCGCAACTATGTGGAGCGTCTGCGCAACACATGGAGCAAGGAGGACGGACGCGGCTATATCAGCGACAACCACATGGATGAGGCTGTTGTGGCAGACATTCTGCAGACACGCCAGAACTGTGTGACGAAGCTCGTCAATCTGGGCATACCTACATGGACCGACCTCATGGGCAGCGCACGCAAGGATATGCTACAGTATATGGAGACGCAGTCGGAGAACACCTGCGCACAAGTGAAGCTCGAGATAAAGCAGAAGCTGGTGCTCACACGACAGGCGTTCCGCGGCACGCTCACCATAGAGAACGGTTCGAGCAACGCCATCGAGGACATCCTTGTCGACGTGAACGCTACGAACATGGAGACCGGCTTCATGGCTACATCGCGCGAGATGCAGATAGCTATCGAGAAGATAGAAGGCTTCGAGGGCGAGAAGGACGGCGCATGGCGACTGGGTGCAGGCAAGAAGGGCGTGGCTACCATACTCTTCATTCCTACCAAGTATGCAGCGCCCGAGAACCTCACCACCTATAGTTTCGGCGGAACGCTGAGCTTCAAGGACGGTAGCACGACGCAGAACCGCTCGCTCTTCCCCGTGAGCCTGCAGGTGAAGCCGTCGCCAGAGCTCGACCTCACTTACTTTATGCAGCGCGACGTATACGGCGACAACCCGCTCACGCCCGACGTCGTTGAGCCGGTGATACCTGCCGAGTTCTCGGTGCTCATACACAACAAGGGCAAGGGCGACGCCAACAACGTGCGCATGATTACGAAGAAGCCTGAGATTGTGGAGAACGAGAAGGGACTGCTCATCGACTTCGACATCATCAGTTCGAGCCTTAACGGAGGCGAGAAGACGATGGCGCTCGACGACGACATCGCTACGCAGTTCGGCACTATCGCCGCCGGCACTGCCTCGTACGCCACATGGGACCTCACAGCGTCGCTCATGGGCCACTTCACGGAGTACGACGTGAGTGTTACACACGTGACCGACTACGGCAACCCCGACCTCTCGCTGCTCGACCGCGTCACCATACACGAACTGATACACAGCCTGAACGCCACAATAGGCGACAAGGTGTACCGTGCATGGATCACTAACGACGAGCCCGACGCGGAGGATGCGCCCGACCATATCTACTTCGCCAACGGCACCGACGAGGAACTCGTAACGCTGAGCGAGCAGACCAGGATGGAGCGCATCGATGCTACGCACTACCGCGTGACGGTGCCGACGAACGTGCCGCGCAACTGGTTCTACACGGCTGTGGCTAACCCGGCGGGCAAGTACGCGAAGATACTCAGCATAACCGACGAGACGAACAACCGACCGCTCGACGCTGCCAACTTCTGGACAACCGACTACACGATGAAGGACGGCATCGACCCACAGCTCGACTATCGTCTGCATATTGCCGACATCGTTTCGGGCAAGGGCACGAACAAGTACATCGTGGAGTTTGAACCGATACCTGAACTGCGACTCGACGTGAAGAGCATCACGACGGTGCCTGCCGACGACCAGATTGCGGAGAAGCCGATAGAGGAGCTTACCGTGGAGTTCAACAAGGACATCAAGCCCGAGACCTTCACACGCGAGGACATCGTGGTGCGCCACGAGGGCAAGCTCTACAGTGGCGACATCGCCATCGCGCCGAAGGACGAAGCCTCGAAGCGCGTGTTCAAGCTCAACACAAGCGGTCTGAGCGAGAACGGCTACTACGTGCTGCAGGTGAAGACCGACAACATCACCGACGCCGAGAACTATCTGGGCGCTGAGGGCAAGATGGTGAGATGGATGCTCTTCAAGGACGGACTGGTTCACTACAACGTGCATGTTCTGCCGCTTGCAGAATGGGGAAGTGTGGAGTGTGTGAAGGACGCTCCTACAGAAACGCCTGCCGCAGCTGCAAAGCGCGGCATGAAGAAGGCTGAAGCCAACAGCGGACAACTGGCTTACGGCGGCGGAATGACCTTCAAGGCTACGCCGAGCAAGGGCTACAAGTTCGTTTGCTGGAAGGATAACGCCACTGGCGAAGTGCTCTCCAAGGACGCCGAATACCACGTGGAGGCGCGCAACACGCTCGACATATCGGCTGTGTTCGAGGCTGAGACATATAAGGTGACGGTGAAGTGCGACGCCGACGGCGGAACGATGGATGTAGCATCCGGAGTATACGAGTACGGCACGAAGCTCACACTCGACGCAAAGCCCAACGAGGGCTATCGTCTGGACGGCTACAAGCTCAACGGCGTGCAGACTGAGACGGCTGATGCGTATGAACTGACAGTTGAAGGACCGACAGAGGTGGAGGTGCTCTTCCACGACCTCTCGCCCGTAGACGTTATTCTCGACGAGCGCAAGGACTATCAGCGCCCCGTAGAATACGTGAGCTCAGCGAGTCTGGAGAACGGCACGAACGTGAAGCTCTACCGCTCGTTCCTCAAGGAAGCATGGAACACTATCTGTTTGCCGTGCGCCGTGGAGAACCCGGAGGAGGTGTTCGGAGCAGGCACGCAGGTGGCAAAGCTCGCAGGCATGACGCCGACGTCGCTCACCTTCGAGTATGTAGAGAAGATGGAGGCTAACACGCCGTACATCATAAAGCCTACAGCGGTGAACAACGCTGCCTACGCTAACGTGGCTTCGCCCACGGTGCTCTACGACCTCGGAATGCGCACGCTCGAAGACCTGCCTGAGGGCAAGGACCGACCGACGTACGAGACCGAGAGCGGAGTGTCGTTCATCGGAGCGTACCGTGTGGAGAACCTGCCGGCTAACGAGGGCTACTACTACATCAGCGGCAACAAGTTCTACTACATTGACGTGCCCGTGCCCACAACACGCTACCGCGGATTCTTCCATTCCGACGTGCACAACGGCGCGATGCTCAGTCTGGCTTTCGGCGGCGGTACGACAACCATAGAGGATGTCTACTTCCTGCCGTCAGGCGCCGGTGATATCTACGACCTCACCGGCAAGAAGGTGCGCTCGAGTGGCGAGTCGCTCGACGGACTGAAGCCCGGCGTGTACATCACGAAGAACAAGAAGTTCGTGGTGAAGTGATGATAGGTGGTGAGATGTTGAGGTGTTGAGGTGTTGATGTGTTGAGATGTTGACATTTGATATTTCGATGTTGACATTTGAGATGTTTCGATATTGACATCTCCCACTACTTTCAATGAAAAATCCCTCTAAGAGGGACAAATCTGCTGAATATTTCCCTCAATGAGGGACGTTTTAAGCCCAAAACGTCTCTCATTGAGGGATTTTTCGTATCTTTGCATTATTAATCAAACGTCTACAAGCTATGATAGAATTGAAACTTTATGAATACATGCGCGAATTGCTTAAGCAGATACCCACCACATTCGTGCGTTATAAGTATGACGATATCAGTTGGGATAGTCGTTTGGTGGGAATACTTGGTCCGCGAGGCATCGGCAAGTCGACAATGATATTGCAGCGTATAAAGAATACGCCCGAAAACCATAGCCTCTACATCACAGCCGACAACATGTACTTTGCCGACCATAAGCTCTTCGACCTTGCCGATAAGTTTGTGAAGGAGGGCGGAACGCATCTGTATATCGACGAGGTACACAAGTATAGCGGCTGGAGCAGAGAACTGAAACTGATGTACGATATGCACCCTTCGCTGCACATCGTCTTTACCGGTTCTTCGGTGCTCGACATATATCGTGGCGAGTCCGACCTCAGTCGTCGTGCCTTGCTCTATTTCATGTACGGCTTGTCGTTCAGAGAGTATCTGTCTTTCTTCCATGGCATAAAGAGTCCGGTTTACACTCTCGACGACATCCTCAACAACCGAGCAGTGCTTAATGCCGTAGAACATCCGCTGCCACTCTTCCGCGACTATATGAGCCGTGGCTATTATCCCTTCTCCGTTCAGGGCGATTTCCCGATGCGTATGGAGCAAGTTGTGACGCAGACTATAGAAGTGGACATACCGCAGTATGCCGATATGAAAGCCTCTACAGCCCGCAAGCTGAAGCAACTGCTTGCAATCCTCTCGCATCTGGCTCCATACAAGCCCGTAGCAGACAGTCTGGCGTCGGAGATAGGCGCAAGCAAGAACAGCATACCCGATTATCTGGCTTATCTTGAGAAGTCGGGTATGATAGGACTGCTGCGCGACGACACTTCGGGCATACGCAATCTTGGAAAGATAGAGAAAGTATATATTGACAATCCAAGTCTGATGACGGTTCTTGCTGGCGGTACGCCCGATATAGGCAATCTGCGCGAGACCTTCTTCTACAATCAGATGCGTGTGCGCAATGAGGTGACAGCCTCACGCCAGTCCGATTTCGTCATTGGCAAGTACACCTTCGAGATAGGCGGACGCAAGAAGGGCAAACAGCAGATAGAAGGTTTGAATAATGCCTATATCGTGAAGGACGATATAGAAACAGGCTTCGGCAATATCATTCCGCTGTGGTGCTTCGGATTGAACTATTAGTATATCGGTATCGTATGAGGGTGTACATTCTATGTTTCTACGCAAAAAACTTCAAGTTTTTCTTGTGTAGAAACATAGAATGTACACCCTCCATTGGTTACTGAAATACAAATCGTAACCTTGTACCAACAAAACCGAGCGGCGTATTTCGGCTCATACTACAGTAAAGATTCTTTATCGTTTGTTTACGAAAAATCATCGTGTAGCGTCCGCCGCCCGATCGGATTC
>OQVU01000274.1_pt1 | contig 18300 bp, 16 predicted proteins | sample 1691611 | NCBI WGS metagenome assembly OQVU01 (sample SAMN03418272, study PRJEB22391) | human gut metagenome | biome: human-gut; feature: organic feature; material: feces | host: Homo sapiens | place: Tanzania | collected 2013-01
AGCCCAATATATTAAAGTGATTGCAAAAACAAAGCCTAAAGGTGCCAAGAGATACAAAATAGAGTGTGAATTAGAAAGATCTGTGGGTGGTAGATATGACAATTGTATCCGTTCAGACACAACGTATTTTCAAGTGCCCCTACATCAAGACTTGAAGTTTACGATGACGTGGGACGATAAGTATAAAAGAACTGTTTTCGTGAAAAAAGACAATCTGCCTGAGCAAATAGATCTCTCATACATACCGGAATGAACGTGCGTAACTTCATAATCTTTGTAAAAATCGAACTCTGTGAACACAAGACTTGGTGTTATTTCAGAAATTTGTTGTACCTTGCCATGATGATTATTTTTCGTTTCCCCCAAAACAGACCGTCTAAAGCAGTTTGGGGAATTTTTTGTTACCATATGCAAAGACACAAAAAAAATATAACATTGGCAATCAAATCGTTAGATTTGTTTCGACTAATTTGCGACCATCCCTAAACTAATTCAAGCATTTGACTAAATGTGTTATCTTCTATTCCTTTTGATGTATACACAATGTTTATTTCATTTTGTGAGAATTGCAGTTCATCAAAAGAAATACCATACTCACCCATATTGTCCTTCAGCTGCTGTAATCCTTTTGAATCATACACTACAAAATAAATTGTTTTTGAAGTAAAGCGGTTGGATGCAATGTATTCAAAGAAAAACCTGAAATAATCTGAGTCAGTTATGGAAAGAGAATGCCCATATATTATAATATTCTCAGACTTTTTCAACTGACATAGAAGCATATCTTTTTCTGTATTTGCATCAGCTTTTAGTAGAGGCTTTAAGATATGTTCTTTTGAAAGTTGGTTCTCCTGAACAACTCCCATGTCGACCCCTAATTTCATCTGCGTACCATTTATTGAGCCTTCAAATTTCCCATGAATAAAATGAATCTCTGGTTCTGTGATGCATTCATTCTTAAATGGATTTGTGTAGTTAAAGGTATAAACAACAGAGTTTTTCAATGCTTTCATAAGACTATAAGCGCAACTGTTTTTATTTGTCTTAAAATTAGAAAGATTATGTGCAAAATAATCAAGCATAAAATCGCTACATATCTGCCAAAAAAGGTTAAGTTTTTCCACATCGGTTTGTTTCACCGTTATAACGCACTGCCTCAAATATCCTTCCAAGTTATACCAATACTCACCATCTATCATTTGCTGAATGTAAGATAGATTATTATATTGACGGAATGATTTTTGCTTAGCTTGGAAGAAATCCTTAAAGGAAGTCTTCCAACCTAAGTCTAAATCGAAACCATTCCCTAAAATGATTAATGTTTGCATTTTCATATTTAAATATACCTAAATTACAATTTCCACTTTGAATCTTTTATCTTCTCATAGTGACGATTTCTTATAATGTCTGGTGTGTTATCAACTGAAGGAAACTCTTCTGCTATTTCTTGAGCAAGGCAATATAGCAATTTTTCGGATAGAAGTTCCGAATACTTGCCCCTAAGGGCTTTTTCATACCAATTTACCAAATCAGTCTCTGTCACTACACTTTGAATATGACTTCTCCAACCTATTTGGGACAATAAGGAAACTATAACATCTTTTTCTGCATCTTTACATACGATGATTATTTTATCGCTAGATACACTATTAACAATGCCTTCAGCTAAAGATACATCTAAACTTAGATGCTTTATTTGTATAGCAGGTCCCCAATTTGAGTACATATCAAGCCCTCTGTCGGCAGCATTTGTAACACCTACTCTATAAACTCTAGCATCTTGTATAAATTGAGTTGTAGAACAATCTAAACACATGACTTTGTGAGAGAAATCCTCAAATTCTTTGAGCAGTGACAAGCCTTCTTCTTTTACGGTTATAGTAACTTCCAATTTCATTGCCTCGACTAGAGTGGAGAATAGTGAGTACACTATTATTTCATAGACCTTATCAATACTTCTCTTTAATCCTGGTTCATTCCAAAATGAATCAATAAATTGTTGAACACGAAAAGATTGAGGAGTTGCATCTAGGCAATAGTCTAATGCCGACTTTAATTGCTCGTGTTTATTGGTAAATTGACCGTATATGTATGCTTCTACAGCACCGTTTGTTCTGCGGTTCTCTTTACCTAAAACTACTAGAACAGACGGAGGAGTAGCATTATCATTAAACAAGTCATCTTGGAATCGAGTACTACTTGAGCATTTACGTCCTAACAAAGGCATAGTTACTTCATCACGCCATTTTTTACTTTTTGTTCTATAATCCTCCAGTTTTGACAAGTCTATATCTTGATAGACACGGTCTCTATATAGAATTTCTGCTACTTGGATTGGTTTGTACAGATGTATTCTTCCCTTTTCTATAACGGTATCTAATGCTTTTTTAGCTATATCTAATGTAATCATGACAATGAACTTCCTTCGTTTCTTTTTAATGTTGAAATCATTTGTTTTGCTACTGCTGCAATAACAGGTACAGCAACAGAGTTTCCTGTTTGATGTTTTATATGACCATAAGAAACAACAATCTTAAAATCATCAGGGAATCCTTGTAGCCTAAGCATTTCACGCTCTGTCGGTCTACGTTCGTCATTTATGAGTATATAATTTGCAGAAGCACCAGCTCTTAGACAAGAAGAATATGGGTGAGGAGTTATACTTCCAGCCATATTTTCATGTGATATATAAGGTTTCGGATAATTCGGATCTTTGAGCCGCATAAGTCTAGACTCTCTTATCTGGTCTCTGACATAGTACTTTTCTGGTACATTTTGTTCCAAAACATCTGTAAGTTTTTTACGCTTTGACAATGGAAGTGGGTCAGGAAAAGTAAAAAACAAAGTATCCTTGAACCCCACAATTATTATTCTTTCCCTCTTTTGGGGAACACCATAATCTAATGCATTTAAGACCTTTGCATATACAGTATACCCTAAAGCTTCCAGATGACTTCTAATTATTTTGAAAGTTTTCCCTCCATCATGCGCAACAAGATTTCTAACGTTTTCTAGCATAAATGCTTTTGGCATTTTTTCTTTTAGAATTCTTTCTATTTCAAAGAATAATGTACCACAGGTCTCATTCTCAAAGCCCTCTTTTTTACCAATAATAGAGAAAGCTTGACAAGGGAAACCACCTAACAGAATATCAAAGTCAGGAATGTCCTTAGCTTCAATTTTTGTTATATCCCCTGATGGATGCTCACCAAAATTTGCCTCATACGTTTTGCAAGCATTCTCATCAAATTCTGATGAAAATACGCAATGTCCTCCTGCAGATTCGAAGCCGAGTCGAATACCTCCAATGCCTGCAAATAAATCAATAAAACGAAAAGAGTCCCAATTCATATATTTCTTATATTGTTGCTAACTAACAATTCTTTTACGTCAATATGCAAAAAATTTACAATCTTATTAAATGTTTTCAAATCTGGCTGTACAGAATTACTGCACCATTTGCTAACAGTACACGTTGCCCTTCCTAATTGCTTTAGCCGATTATAGTTTGACATATAATTTAATTTATTTAATTTTCAAGCAAAGATATAATAATATTGTTATAAAACCAAGTTTTTTTTTAGTTTTTTTATGTTACAAATTACTTTTTGTCAAATTCCATATTTATTTCCATTGTCTCAGAATTATTCACTAACCTTGTGTTTCACGTGTTACCGAATTTGCGGTACAACTAAGATACAAGCCACCTGTTCTTTCATGTTTGAATGCTGAATTGTAATCATCAACAAGAGGGAGAAAAGTGACGTTTTCATACCATAAAACCAACTTTATATCTCTGCATATAATTTGATGCAAAAACATCACTTTTGTATAGAAAAAGCTCGTGTAACTGTTAATTATATATAATTTTGTATTGTACCAACTTTCAGTTGGAGAAAAATTCCGTAATTTTGCATACTATATAACCATGTGGCTCATAGCCATGTGGCATCGGTAGGCAAAGGCTTCAACCTGTGCAAGGCCATACAACGGGGAATTTGCCCATTGAACCGATGGCAAGTTATAAGATAACGATGAAGAATATATAATAACAAAACATAACCAATGCCTCCATCCGCCACTATGTGGCAGATGGGGGATAAACTTTGTAGAAAAGACAATGATGACAGCGAACGAAATCAGAGAGTCGTACAAGAAATTCTTCGAACAGCACGGACATACCATCGTGCCATCGGCTCCGATGGTCATCAAGGATGACCCCACACTGATGTTCACCAATGCTGGAATGAACCAGTGGAAAGACATTATCCTGGGCACAAGAGAGCCCGAACCACGCCGCCGTGCCGATACTCAGAAGTGTCTGCGCGTCAGCGGAAAGCATAACGACCTTGAGGAAGTGGGTCACGACACCTACCACCACACCATGTTTGAAATGCTTGGCAACTGGTCGTTTGGCGACTATTTCAAAGAAGGCGCCATCGATATGGCATGGGAATACCTTGTCAGTGTGCTCAAACTGAATCCAGAAGACCTCTACGTGACCGTGTTTGAAGGTTCACCTGAGGAGAATATCCCACGCGACGAAGAAGCAGCAAAATACTGGGCGAAGCACGTGCCCGAAGACCATATCATCAATGGTAACAAACACGACAACTTCTGGGAGATGGGCGATACGGGACCATGTGGTCCATGCTCGGAAATCCACGTTGACTCGCGCACTCCAGAACAGAAAGCTGCCAGCGGAAAAACTGGTCGCGAACTGGTCAATCAGGACGATCCACAGGTGATTGAAATATGGAACCTCGTGTTCATGCAGTTCAACCGCAAGGCTGACGGTTCACTCGAAAAGCTCTCCATGAACGTGATCGATACAGGTATGGGCTTTGAGCGACTGGTGCGCATGATGCAGGGCAAGCACTCTAACTACGATACCGACGTATTCCAGCCCATCATCAAGGCAGAGCAAGACCTGACAGGACTGAAATATTTCACCTTTGAGGAAGAGACTGCCAACCCCATCAGCAAGGAGCAGAACGAGATCAACATCGCCATGCGCGTCTGTGCAGACCATCTGCGCGCAGTGGCATTCTCTATAGCCGACGGTCAACTGCCCTCCAATGCAAAGGCTGGATATGTCATCCGCCGCATCCTGCGCCGTGCCGTGCGCTATGCATACACCTTCCTCGGACAGAAAGAGGGATTCATCTACAAGCTCGTACCTACTCTGGTGCACGAAATGGGTGACGCTTTCCCCGAACTGAAAGCCCAGCAACAACTCATCACCAAGGTGATCAAGGAGGAGGAAGACTCTTTCCTGCGCACACTGGAAAAGGGCATCTCGATGATTGGCGATGCGATGGAGAAACTCAAGGCTGAGGGTAAAAACCAATTGGATGGCGTTCAGGCATTCCGACTGTTCGACACCTACGGATTCCCACTCGACCTCACCGAACTGATTTGCCGCGAAAACGGATTCTCGGTGGATGAGGAACAGTTTAACGCTGAAATGCAGAAACAGAAAGATCGCGCACGCAACGCTGCCGCTGTGGAAAACTCCGACTGGACAGAACTCATGGCTGGCGAACAGCAGTTTGTGGGCTACGACTATACCGAATACAACTGTCATATCCTGCGCTACCGTAAGGTGACACAGAAGAAGAACGAATTCTATGAACTCGTGCTCGACAATACTCCTTTCTACGGAGAGATGGGTGGACAGGTAGGCGACTGCGGTGTACTCGTCAACGAGGCTGAAACCATCGAAATCATCGATACCAAGCGCGAAAACAACCAGAGCATCCATATCGTGAAGCAGTTGCCTAAGGATCCCACTGCCGAATTTATGGCTTGTGTAGATACCGACAAGCGCGACGCTTCTGCTGCCAACCATACGGCAACCCACTTGCTCGACTATGCCCTCCGCCAGGTATTGGGCGACCATGTAGAGCAGAAGGGATCGTATGTCAGCGCCGATACCCTGCGCTTCGACTTCTCTCACTTCCAGAAAGTAACCGATGAAGAACTGCGTCAGGTGGAGCGTATCGTCAACGACATGATTCGTCAGGACATCCATATCGATGAGCATCGCGACGTTCCGTTTGAGGAAGCCAAGCAACTGGGTGCCATCGCCCTCTTCGGCGAGAAGTATGGCGACAAGGTTCGCGTAGTGCGCTTCGGTCCTTCATGCGAGTTCTGCGGTGGTATCCACGCCACTTCAACAGGTCGCATCGGCTTCTTCAAGATACTGACCGAGAGCAGCGTGGCTGCCGGCATCCGTCGTATCGAGGCTAAGACTGGTAAGGACTGCGAGGAAATGCTCTATCAGTTGGAAGACACACTGAAGGCTGTACGTGCATTCTTCAACAATGCAAAGGATCTGCAGGGTGTCATCAAGAAGTATATTGATGAGCACGACACCATGAAGAAGGATATCGAGCAGTTTAAGGCACAAGCCGTAGAGCGCACCAAAGACAAACTCATAGAGAAGGCTCAGGTGGTCAACGGAGTGACGCTCATCAAGGCAGTATTGCCGCTCGACGCTCAGTCTGCCAAAGACTTGGTATTCAAAATCCGTGAAGCCGTTCCCTCACATCTGCTTTGTGTCATTGGTACCATCAGTGCCGACAAACCCATGCTGAGCATCATGATGAGCGACGATATGGTGAAGGAGCAGGGTCTCCACGCTGGACAGATGATTCGCGAAGCTGCCAAACTCATACAGGGTGGCGGTGGCGGTCAGCCTCACTTCGCTTCTGCCGGTGGTAAGAATACCGACGGTCTGAATGCTGCTATCGACAAGGTTGTGGAATTGGCAAAACTCTAACTGCCTGTTCTCATCCACATCATAAAGCGACGCGCCGCGAGTAGTTGACTCACGGCGCGTCGCTCGTTGTTATATCCCATGTATTACATGAATGAAGTAAAAACCTTGTTAGCTCCAAATAAAATCTTCAACAAAAATCTCAAACAAAATGCGCTCGAATACCTCGCTTTTGGGAAGAATTTTATGAGGGATCGCCTTACGGCTCGACATCTAAACGAAAATCTTAAAAATAATCTTCAACCAAAATTTCTGTGATTTCTGTGATTTCCGTGTGAAATTAAAAAGGGAGCGCCTCCAGATAACCGGCGAGACGTTCTGTCACCACAGTGGCAAGAGCCACTTTACCATCCTTATCAATCACAACAATAGAAGGAATCCACTTCACACCATAAGCCTTTGAGATATCGGTATCATGAAACTTCTTCAACTCCGACACCTGAGGATACGTAATGCCGTATTTCTCGCACGCTGCACGCCATGCCTCAACATTGGTATCCATCGACACACCGACAAAAGCAACACCCTTGTCGCTATATTTCTTATAGAGTTCTACAACGGCAGGAGCTTCCTTTCGGCAGTCGGGACACCATGATGCCCAGAAGTCGAGCACTACCACACGACCCTTCAGTTCCGACAAGGTGAAGGGTTTCCCATCAATGGTCTGCATCGTGAAATCGGGTGCTACGCTACCCACCTTCACCAATTCAGTGGCATACTTAGCATCGAGGTCTCCCTCTTCTGCCTGTTGTGCTTGTACCGAAGCGGTCATCATCATCATCACCGCCAATAATAATTGTTTCATTGTCTTCATATCTTTATCTATCATATTTATAATATTGTGTTCACTGATCACTATACGCCACCGAATACACATAGCGCTGATCGGCGCTAACCACGGTATCTACCCTACCCGCACCATCGAGCACAGACTTCATATCGCTGCGGATGCCTTCGCCCGAACGCTTCTGCACCGCCTCTTTCATCGTCCACAGGCGCACAAACTCCAGTTCTGGATTGGCTGACTGACTGATCTGCTGCATCTCGTCATCACTCATGGTGTGGCGCACCAATGCCTCACGATAGCCGCGCATCGACTCGATATCGACGCCCACAGGATGGGAATCGATCACACAGATGGCTGCCTCGCGACAATGACTCATATTGAAACAGATGTCTGGATGACCCACGATAAACGGTTTGCCGTGTTCGCCATAAGAGAATACGGGGGGCTCCATGATGTCAAACTCCCGTTGCAGTCCCTCGCACAACAGCAGATAGGCTGCCACACAAGTGCGACGTCCAAGGTCGTGCTTGAAAGCTAAAGCCTGTTGGCGGCGCTGTTCCGACAGGAGTGACAGGGCGTGCTCCACATCGAGTTGGTCTAAATGGTCGTTGAGATATATCATGGGGCTGTTTCTTGAGGGTTTTGATGCGTATTGTCGGTCTGCGTCTTGGGCCAGTTGACTAAATAGAGGCGCTCCGACGCACGGGTAAAGGCGGTATAGAGCCAGTGGATATAATCGGGAGTGAGCATCTCATCGGTCATATATCCCTGATCCACATAGATGTGTGCCCACTGTCCTCCCTGTGCCTTATGGCAGGTGGCGGCATAGGCAAACTTCACCTGTAGCGCATTATAATAAGGGTCTTGCTTGAGTTGCTTGAAGCGTTCCTGCTTGGTGGGAATGTCGGCATAGTCTGCCATCACCTGTTGGAAGAGTTGTTCCTGTTGGTCGCGGGTCAGTGCGGGAGCTTCTGATGTCAGCGTGTCGAGCAGTATGGTGGCTGTCACTTCGGCATCGTCATAATCGGGAAATGCCAACGTCACATCAGCAAAGCGAAAGCCATAGAGCTTTCGGATGTTGCGCACACGGCGCACCTCTGCCCTGTCGCCATTGGCAATAAAGGTTTCACTGGCATCGGTAGCCTGTCCGATGGTGGGCAGTTTCCAGTAATAATTGTTTTTCACAATCATCAACTGGTCGCCAGTGGTCAGTTCATCCTCCCGTCCGAGCACCATATTGCGAATGCCTTGGTTGTAGATATTGGCACGCTTGTTGGATCGGGTGATGACCATGGTCTCGTCGAGTCCTACCTCCGAATAGCTTCCTGCCAATGTTTCTATGAGTTCGTCGCCCATCACCAAACGGATATCGTCAAAGCCTTCGAAGCGTACCTTCGGCAACGATACGTCGCCATATTCCTCCATGGCATCAAACATCCGACGGATGGTAGTGGCATTGTAGAGGATGCCTGAATCCTGACTCTGTCGCAACACTTCGTTGAGATCACACTCGCTGACATGCAGTCCGTAGCCTCGCAGGATATCGCCCACCAGTGCAGGACTCTCGTCTTCGCCCACTGGTGGCAACTGGGCGCGGTCGCCGATGAGCATCAACCGACAGTTACGCCCGTTATAGACGAAGCGAATCAGGTCGTCCAACAGTTGACCTTGTGCAAAGGGCGTATCGCCATAGGTCGATGCGTTGGCTATCATCGAAGCCTCATCCACGATGAACAACGTATCTTGTGCGTTATTGTAATTGAGGCAGAATGCCCCTTCCAACGACTGTTGCCGATAGATGCGACGATGGATGGTATAGGCTGAATGTCCCGAATAGAGCGAGAAAACCTTGGCGGCACGACCTGTTGGAGCAAGCAACACCATCCGCTGTTGCAGTTCTGCCATGGTCTTCACAATGGCTGCGGCAAGAGTGGTCTTACCTGTTCCTGCCGAACCGCGCAACACCATGACAGTTTCTTCACGACGGTTGGTCATGAAGGAAGCAAACTGCCCGATGGCTTGCTCTTGTTCGGCGGTTGGCACATGACAGAAGTTATGTCTGATGCGGTAAATCAGTTCGTCGATGATCATACGGTGGTCAAAGTTACAAAATATTGCAGAAATAGAAAAGCATTTTGGGATGATTAACGTTGACGGAAGTGTTTTTTCCTTGCATCACGCGGTGTACAAGTTAAATTCCTATAAAAAATTCGTTCTGTATGTTGTAGATACGTAAAATTCATATAATTTTGCATCAGAGAAGCCAAAGGGGACATTTTTTGTCTCTATTATGCTATAGATTACAAGATATGCAGCCAGATAGTTTGCAAAATTGGATAGAAGTGCAGATGATGCACGGCCGTTACATCTTCACTAAAGCATTGTATCGAGTGTATTTTAGTAAGGATTTTAGTTAAAGATTATATTTGGTGTTGCCTGTCGGCAAGAAATCTTGGAGGAAATCTTTATGTAAAATCTAAGGACCTAAACGGTCCAGAAATCTATTTAAGATTGCTATCTCCCTAAAAGATTTCTTGCATCAGCAACATCTTAAATAAGATTTCCCCCAAAGATTTTTTGCGAAGTAACTAAAAAACTTAGAGTATAAATCCGTTTAAATTCCGATGATTATTTCTTGCGAAGCAACATCTTAAAAAAAGATTTCCTCCAAAGATTTCTTGCCGTAGGCAACCAAACCAATCCAATAATCCGCACCTTTGATGTCAACCATCCAAGGTACTCACGCTCGGAAAAAACAAAATTTATTTGGTTTTTCTCTCACTTAATCGTACCTTTGAGCTAAAGCCCGTAGGTAGGCGGCACCTCGGAAATGAAAAGAAAAACGAGTTTTTCTTTTGCATTTCGCTCGGTTTGCACTACCTTTGACGCTATGCGTCTTAGGTACTCACGCTCGGAAAAACCAAAATTTATTTGGTTTTTCTCTCACTTAATCGTACCTTTGCAATGAATATGTCTAATAGAACGACGAATGCAATACTGGGCTTGGCAGCCCTGATACTGGCAATACTATGCCTGCTAAGCATCGTCAGCAACTAAAACCACTGGCAAGATGCACGACTATAGCCAACCCGTTTCACGTAAACGACTCATCATCAGAGTGAGCCGTAAGTCATTGTCGTTCTCTGTTTTAGACAGCGGCAACGGACAGATTTCTTTCATCCCCTACCCTCTGAAAAGCGGCATCTCACTATCGGCAAACCTTCGTGAGGCATTCCGCGATGAAGAAATTCTAAACGATAAATACCAACACGTACTGGTATCGGTGGTGGCACCGACACTCACCGTTCCTACCGAACAGTTTAAAGAACAGGAAAAGGAAATATTGTTCCGACATGCCTTCACCAATCACGAACAGGATTATGTGGGATATACGGTGATGGACGACCTCAACTGCGTGGTGCTCTTTGCCATCAACAGAAATCTGAAGAGCGTCATTGCTGACCATTACCCCGAAGCAAGATACATGGCGGCGGTGGCTCCCGTATGGAGACACCTGCACCAAAGGAGTTACATGGGTACGAAAGCAAAACTCTACTGCTACTTCCACGACCAGCGCATGGATGTGTTCTGCTATGGACAAAACCGCTTTAAGTTCTGCAATGCCTTCGACGGACGCGATGCGCACGATGCCCTCTACTACCTGCTCTCCGTTTGGAAACAACTGGGCATGAAGGTGGGACACGACGAAATGTTTCTCGTAGGCGATGTTCCCGAACAACAATGGCTGATCGAGGAACTGAAGAAATATGTGCAGCGCGCCTATGTCATCCTACCCACTGGCGATTTCAACCGTTCTGCCGTGACACAGATAGAAGGAATGCCTTATGACCTCATGACATTATTCGTAAAAGGAAGATGAGAATTATTACAGGAATATACAAGGGACGTCACTTCGACATTCCGCGTTCGTTTAAAGCGCGCCCCACTACCGATTTTGCCAAAGAGAATATCTTCAACGTACTCACGCAGTATGTTGATTTCGATGGGGCGGAGGCACTCGACCTCTTTTCGGGCACAGGAAGCATTTCCCTCGAACTCGTATCGCGTGGCTGCCAGACGGTGGTCAGCGTGGAAATGGATCGTGACCACCATCGTTTCATACAGGAGTGCCTGAAGAAACTCAATACCAAGGCGTGTATTCCCATCCGTGGCGATGTGTTCCGCTTCGTGAAATCATGCCGCCAACAGTATGACTTCATCTTTGCCGATCCTCCTTATGCACTCAAGGAACTGCCACAGATTCCTGACCTCGTCTTGCAGAAAGGCATACTGAAAGAGGATGGCATCTTCGTCTTTGAACATGGCAAAGACCATGACTTCTCCGACCACCCCAACTTCATTGAACACCGACAGTACGGCAGCGTCAATTTCACACTGTTCAGAGCAACGGCGAAAACAACCGAGTGATACTCTCCCACAAACGCACGCCAAACTTTGGATGGACGCGCCTGGGGAGGTCTGCCCATGCCACCGACTGTTCTTCATCACGCAGGAAGATACGCTTCATGCGCAAGGCGGTGCCTTCGTCATAGATGAAGGCATTGGCTTCGAAATTGTTTTCAAAAGACCGGAAGTCAACATTGGTGGAACCGCACGATGTCAACGCGTCATCACACACCAACATCTTGGCATGCAGGAAACCGCCTTGATAGAGACTGACCTTCACACCGGCTTCTTCCACTTCACGCAGATAGGATCGTGATGCCCACTCCACCAACCTCGCATCGGCTTTATACGGACACAGCAAACGTACATCGACACCTGCCGTGGCTGCGGTCTTCAGCGCAAAGAGCACGGGTTCGTTGGGCATGAAATAAGGAGTCTCGATATAAACATAGCGACGGGCTGCCAGGATGATACGCACATAACCCTGCATAATCTCTGGATAGAGTGAGGTGGGTGCACTCGTCACCACCTGCATCAAACAGTTGTTGGACAGACTGGCATCGTCCAGCGAGGGATAATAGCTGCGGTCGCTAATGAGGGTGCGATCCACAAAATACCAATCCACCAGAAATGCTCGTTGCAAGGCATAGACGCCACTTCCCACAATGCGCAACATCGTGTCGCGCCAAGCCATACCGTGGATGCCTTCCACATAGCGTTCGGCAATATTCATGCCGCCGATATACCCCACCCGTCCGTCTATCACCACTATCTTACGGTGGTTGCGGTAGTTGACCTTACTGGTGAACAACGGGAAGCGAACGGGAAGGAACGAAACGACTTCTATACCCGACTCGCGCATCTCCTCATAGAAACGATTCTTCACGCGCCAACACCCTACATCATCATAGATGACACGCACCTTCACACCTGCCTTGGCTCTTGCTCGCAGGGCGTCGAGGATCTGTCTGCCGAGACTGTCGTCTTCGAAGATATACATGCAGATATGAATATGATGGGTGGCATGGTTGATATCGTCAATCAACTGGCGGAAGAAGGCTTCGCCCTCGGTGATGATGTCGATGCGGTTGTCTTTGAAGGGCAATGAGAACGACTGGTTGACAAACAGATCGACCAACTGTTTATGGCGGTCGGCAACACGCAGATTCTGCTGTCCTACAAACTCCAGCATCGAACGTTTCGTCAACTGGTCCATCGACCGTTGACTGATGACCCTTGCACGCCGATGGTTCACACCGAAGAACACATAAAACAGCAATCCCACTACTGGCAAAAAGATAATCACCATAATCCATGCCATGGTCTTCACCGGCTGACGGTTGTCGAGCAACACATGGAAGATAGCGATAAAGCCTGCTGCGATAACGGCTATCGTCAGCAGCAGCATCAATGTCAGATAGAAGATGGAGAATGTCATCATGCCCGTGTCTCTTTTAGTTGCGTCCCAACTGCCGCCCCAGTTCCTGGTAGATCTTGCTGGTGTCCATATACGCCTTCATCAGTTCGCGCATCTTCTCCATATCGCCTGCCGAGGTCTTGAGTTGCTGGTTGATGGTTTTCAATCGCTCACCCACGATGATATAACGGTAGTCGAGCATCAGATGCTGCACCCGTTGGCGCAAGGTCTGTCCGCTGTGTTTCATCTCAAAACCTCGGCCCAACTGATAGTTGTCGATGGCAAGACGCGTTGCCAACTGGCTGATGTTCACATCGGGATGCTGGGTGAAATAGGTTTCGGCACGAAAACCGGCATTGGCTGAGTGCTCTACGGCTTCGTGCAGTATAGTATTATAGAGGGGTTCGGCAAACGAGAGTTCGTCGCAGCCAAACTCATAATCCACATATTGCGCCACATTCATGCTGACCGTCTGACCGTCTTCTGTCTCCAGGTCATCGAAGATAATCTCTTCGCCGTGGCGCACCACCTGTTGTATCAACAGACGCTCCACCTCGGCTGTGGCGTTCACCTGAACGGTAAAGGCTACATCATTGGCTGAGGTGGTCTGCGCATCAGGCGCCTGCACATCCTGCGGGCGTTCCGTCGTGGGTTTCTCGCGCTCTTGCGCTATAAACTTATTGGTTTGCGTGATCAGCGTACGCTCATCCACACCCAAGCGGCGCGAACAATCGGTCAGATACGTGGAACGCACAATGGAATCGGGTATCACACTCACCGAACGCACGATGGAGTTGATGGCTTCTGCACGGCGCAAGGGGTCGTTCACTCCTTTCAGCAGCAGGTCGGTCTTAAACTGTATGAAGTCGGTCTGGTGGTCGTCGATATACTTGCGAAACTCCTCGGCAGTATGTTTGCGCGAGAACGAATCGGGGTCGTCGCCATCGGGCAACAGCAACACCTTCACATTCATGCCTTCCTGCAACAACATATCCGTACCGCGCATGGCTGCATGGATTCCGGCAGCATCACCGTCGTAGAGCAGTACGATATTCTGCGTGAAGCGGTGCAACATACGGATCTGATAGATGGAGAGTGCCGTACCGGAGTTGGCCACCACATTCTCCAATCCACATTGGTGCATGGCAATCACGTCGGTATAGCCTTCCACCATATAGACGCAGTCACACTTGACAATGGCTTTCTTGGCTTGATAGATGCCATAGAGCTCGTGGTCTTTATGGTAGATTTCCGAATCGGGTGAGTTCACATATTTCTGTTGCACACCCTTGGTGGCTGCATCGAGCTTGCGGCCGCCAAAAGCCACCACCTTACCACTCACATTAAACCAAGGGAAAATGGCGCGACCCGCAAAGCGGTCGAAGGTGCCATGTTCACCAGCGTAGCAAAGGCCGGTCTTCACCAGATACTCATCCTTATAACCTTTGCGGCGTGCCTCCTCCAACAGCGCATCACGCTTGGTGAGGGCAAAGCCCAACTTAAACTTACTGATGATATCATCGCGGATGCCACGGCTGCGGAAATACTGTTTACCGATAGCCATGCCATCCACATCCTGTTGCAGGATGGTATGGAAATACTGACATGCCCATTCATTGACGATGAACATCGACTCGCGGTCGCCCTGCTCTTTCTGTTCCTCGGCAGTCAGTTCGCGCTCCTCCACCTCGATATTGTATTTCTTGGCAAGCCACCGCAACGCTTCAGGATAGGTGATCTGCTCATGCTTCATCAGGAAGTTGATCGCGTTACCGCCCTCTCCGCAGGCAAAGCAATGGCAAATCTGTTTCGATGGCGACACCATAAACGACGGTGTCTTATCGTCGTGGAAAGGACACAATCCCTTATAGTTAACTCCCGCTTTGCGCAAGCTAACAAACTCGCTCACCACATCCACAATATTGGTGGCGTCCATGATTTTGTCTATCGTCGCTCTGTCTATCATAACCTTCAAAATGCGAAATTACGAATAAAACAGCGAAGTACAAAACAAAACCCCACATTTTTTAATACCGCACACGGATTGCGAGGTACTCGAGCGCATTTTGTTTGAGATTTTAGTTAAAGATTATGTTTCCGTATAAATTCCGATGACCCGATGATCCGATGTTCCAATGACCCGACAAAATCGCCGAATAACCATATTTTTTCGTTATTTCATAGCTTTTTCATACTTTTTCTTTGGATATATTGACATTTTTTCATACTTTTGTTCCGTGATAAGACATGAAACAGTGTAACAAACCTAAAAAATAAAATCGTTTTATTAATTTAATTTCAGTACAATTATGAAGAAGTTATTTTTAGCTGTAGTAGCAATGATGGTATCAGCAGCTACCTTTGCACAAAATGAAGTAGGTCAGCTCACTATCCAGCCTAAGGTTGGTGTCAACATCGCCAACATCACAGATGCCGACGATGCTGATCCCCGTATTGGTTTGGCTGCCGGTGCAGAATTTGAGTATGGACTAACAGACAATATCGGCTTGAGCGCAGGTGTCCTTTATTCTATGCAGGGTGCTAAAGCTACCGAAGATGGTGCTGATTGCACTTTGAAACTCGATTACCTGAACGTTCCTATCCTTGCCAATTTCTATGTAGCAAAAGGATTTGCTGTGAAACTCGGTGTACAGCCAGGTTTCAAGCTATCTTCAAAGGCGAAAGTTAAAGTATCTGGAACATCAGTAGAGGTAGATGCCAATGATATCGATGGCGTTAATATCAAAAGCATTGACCTTTCTATTCCTGTAGGCGTCTCTTATCAGTATCAGAATATCGTGTTTGACGCTCGCTACAACTGGGGTGTTACAAAGATTATTGAAGATAGCGATTCAAAGCATAGCGTATTCCAGATCACCGTTGGCTACAAGTTCTCTTTGTAAGAGCAACATGATAGTCAATCATTATATCCACAAGGTAGGTTCTCACCAGAACCTACCTTTTTTTTTAATGTCACACCTATTATATATATCCACACAAAAAATTGCAGATATTGCACAAAAATCGCCATTTGTGCACAAAACGTCGGTTTTTGTGCATTTTATTTGGCTACATACCAAAAAAAGACTACCTTTGCACCCGATTTCGAAATTTCAATAACTCAATATTTATATGGCTTTAAAGATTGTCGTTCTGGCAAAACAAGTGCCAGACACCCGAAATGTGGGTAAGGACGCAATGACCGCTGAAGGTACCGTAAACCGCGCCGCCTTGCCTGCTATCTTCAATCCCGAAGATTTAAACGCCCTGGAACAAGCCCTTCGTCTGAAGGAACAAAACCCAGGCTCAACAGTAGGAATCCTCACCATGGGTCCTCCACGTGCAGGAGAAATTGTCCGTCAGGGACTTTACCGTGGCGCCGATACCGGTTGGGTACTCACCGACCGCCTCTTCGCTGGTGCCGATACCCTTGCTACTTCTTACGCTCTGGCCACCGCCATCAAGAAGATTGGCGATGTGGATATCGTACTCGGTGGTCGTCAGGCTATCGATGGCGACACCGCACAGGTAGGCCCGCAGGTTGCCCAAAAACTGGGACTCAACCAAGTCACCTACGCTGAAGAGATTCTGAAAGTAGAAAATGGAAAGGCCACCATCCGCCGCATCATCGACGGAGGTGTGGAGACCGTAGAAGCTCCCCTGCCTGTTGTCATCACCGTCAACGGAAGTGCAGCACCCTGCCGTCCGCAGAATGCCAAACTGGTGATGAAGTACAAACGCGCCACCTGTCCTATGGAGCGCCCCAAGGAAGGCACTCCCTACGACTACCTCTATGAAGAGCGCCCCTACCTCAACCTCAACCAGTGGGGTGTGGCAGATGTTGACGGCGACGTAGAGCAGTGTGGTCTGTCAGGATCACCCACCAAGGTGAAGGCAGTGAAGAACATCGTGTTCCAAGCCAAAGAGTCAAAGACCCTGACCGCTTCAGATGCCGACATCGAAGGAATGATCAAGGAATTGTTGGACGAAAAGATTATTGGATAAGAGATATGAATAATGTATTTGTATATGTTGAGATAGAAGGTACGCAGGTACAGGAAGTATCTCAGGAGCTGCTGACCAAAGGTCGCAAGCTCGCCAATGAACTCGGTGTAGAGCTCCACGCTGTGGTTGCCGGCACCGGTATCAAGGGTAAGGTAGAGGACCAGATCCTCCCCTATGGTGTTGACAAGCTGTTCGTGTTCGATGGCGAAGGACTCTTCCCCTACACCTCAGCTCCCCACACCGATATCATGGTCAACCTCTTCAAAGAGGAACAGCCGCAGATCTGCCTCATGGGTGCAACAGTCATCGGTCGCGACCTCGGTCCCCGCGTGTCATCATCACTCACCAGCGGACTGACTGCCGACTGCACCGAACTGGAAATCGGTTCGTTTGAAGACAAGAAGTCTGGCAAGACCTTCGACAACCTGCTCTATCAGATTCGTCCCGCTTTCGGTGGTAACATCGTAGCCACCATCGTCAACCCCGAACACCGTCCACAGATGGCAACCGTTCGTAGCGGTGTAATGCAGAAAGCCCTCTACGACGGACAGGCCAAAAACGAGGTCGTATATCCTGAAGTATCAAAATACGTAGCTCCCGAAGCCTTCGTCGTAAAAGTGCTCGACCACCACGTAGAGGCTGCCAAGCACAACCTCAAAGGCGCACCTATCGTAGTAGCCGGAGGATATGGCGTAGGATCTAAGGAAGGCTTCGACCAACTCTTCCAGTTGGCAAAAGTACTCCATGGCGAAGTAGGAGGATCACGTGCCGCTGTCGATGCCGGATGGATAGACCACGACCGTCAGATCGGTCAGACCGGTGTCACCGTACACCCCAAGGTATATATTGCCTGCGGTATCTCAGGTCAGATCCAGCACATCGCTGGTATGCAGGATTCAGGCA
>OQVU01000276.1_pt1 | contig 18256 bp, 19 predicted proteins | sample 1691611 | NCBI WGS metagenome assembly OQVU01 (sample SAMN03418272, study PRJEB22391) | human gut metagenome | biome: human-gut; feature: organic feature; material: feces | host: Homo sapiens | place: Tanzania | collected 2013-01
AAGTCGGGTGGGTGTTAAGTTATCCACCCGACTTTATTTCAACGCCTCTCGTTGCGTTTTTTTGCGATTTCTCAACTTGATGGAGTTGTCAAGTTGAGAAATCAGGGGTGATGCGTACTATTGAGCAGTCTGTTCGATGTTCTCCTCGTTGTCGAACTCTCCGTTCTTGTCAAGATAGAGAATGGCAGCCTTGACTATGTAAGAGAAGCCTAAGAGTATGACAGAAGATACTATGCCTGATATGGAGCAGAGGACATATGAGAATGCCTGGAGTCCACTCGTAGCGGACCTGGAGGATATTACGATCATCCAGACGAATAGAGAGACTGCTAAGGCGCATAGCGAGATTGCCATGAGGACTTCCGCAATCGTTCTGAGATACCCTCCAACTTGAGGGATGATATTGTTTTCTTTCATAGTTTCTCCGCTTAACCGTGATGCGTAGGGCTGAATGTTATTAGTCTTCTACTATTACTATATCGTTGCCATCGAATGCAGCTGGCGCAACGCTCTTTAATTTTGCAAAATCATCGTCACTGATATTGCAGGTCATATCCTCATTGCATATAACAGTGATGCTGTTCTCATCAATAACGTCTGCGAGTTCAGGAGCGATACCTCCAACAAATTCTATCTTCTTCATATTATTCCGCTTGCCGTGATGCGTAGGGCTGAATGGTTTCTGTTTAGTTTTTAATCCATGGCAACATACTTATCGTATGATTGTCCAATTTCGTTACGTACATTCTTCTTGTTGAGTTCCACGATGCAGTCGGTGAGGTCTATGCCCTTTTCTTCGCACATCTGACGGAACTCTTCTTCAGATTCTGCAATACCCTGTGCGTATGCAGAACGTGAGCCTTGGAACTCAGCCCAAGCCACGTAACGGTTTACATTTGTAACCGTTTTCATACTTTTTATTGTTAATTACTCTTCAACCCTATAATACAGTTTCAAAGGAGAATCGCCATCGCATTTAACTGTGAGAATACGATGCTCGCAAACTATCTCTGCCAATTCCTTAGCTTCTTCAACATCCATATCCATGTCATAAGCGAGTCCGTCAGGATTGGCTATATATTCTTGTGCAATATTCATAGCCTCTGTCTTAGTGCGAGGGAAAGTATTTATCTTCATATTCTTGTTGTTTTTTAAGTTTAGTGCTGTTTGATTCTATTACTTAGAGTAGAGGGTGATTACCAAGCCACGACGGAGCTTGCACACGCACTTGTCAAGACCAGCCTTGATTGCACGGCTGATGAACTTGACGAGGAGTTCCGCACCGATGAGGGCGATTGCACCAGAGACTCCAACAAGAGTGTTGATTTTCTCGCCAAGAGCGTTAAGTCCATGCGCCTTGATGCGGAAGTTTGCATTGATAAACTTAGAAGTGTACTGTACTGAGTTGAATGTTACTTTTTTCATAATGATGTTGTTTTAAGAGTTTTTTGCTTTGAATTTTGATGCAAATTTATATAGTATTTTTGAAATAACAAAATTTAGGGTGATATTTATTGCATTTTTAATATTTTTTAAGAAAATACTGTGCCGAAACGTGGGAAAATTACCTATTTTTGCGTAAACTAATTAGTTTACTATGAAGGAAAAAATTTTGAAGGCTCTGCAAACTAAGTATGAGGGTGTAGATGCGAAGACATTAGGTAGGATAGCCGATAAACTGGCGAAGACTATCACAGACGAGGCTGACATTCAGACCGCTGTTGACGGGGTGACAGTTCAGGCACTCATGGAGAGTTATGGTGACGCTCGTGTTACGGAGGCACAGCGCACCGCAGTTGAGAATTACGAAAAAAAATACGGCATCAAGGATGGCAAGAAGGTAGAGAGTACTCCACCGTCTCCTACTCCCCCTCCTCCTGCAGGACAGGAAGAGCCTGAGTACATCAAGGCTCTCAAGGCACAGATGGCTGAAATGCAGAAGCGTCTTGACGAGTCGGACAAGGCTAAGGTGTCAGTCGCACGCAAGGCAAGACTTGATGATATTCTCAAAGACGCTCCGCAGGAACTCCGACAGATATACAGCACCAGCTATGACAATATGCAATTTGCCGATGATGCAGCATACGACGCATGGCTGGAGAGTAGCAAGACCAGCATCGAGACTCTGGGCGCATCACTGAAAGCCAAGGGCGCAGTAACCACTCCACCGAAGGGTGGCGGTGACCCTGATGGCGCAGGACAGGGCAATCCTCTCGTTATCGCACGTGCCGAGAAGGCTGGACTGGCTAAGCCATCAGCAATCGTTGGTCTCGCTACTGACAAGTAGTAACATTAACTCAATTATTAAGACATGAACGTAAACTTCGAACACACAGATGCAGGTGCAGTAACACCGATATACTTTGAGCAGGTGTTCGCTGAGAAGCCTGGTGGTGGTCTTGTCGCCAATCCTCAGAGCAACATACTTCCGACCACTGCCGTCTATAAGGGCAGTGATGGCAAGTACTTGCCTATCAAGGGCTATCGTCTCGTCGAAGCTGTTGCCACAGAAGATACCTCAATCAAGATTGCGAAGGGTTCGGGTGTCGCCAATGGTGACATCATCGCAACTGGCAAGAAGGGAGTAGCCTGTTCAGCAGTTGACACAAGCAATCCGGATTACGATGTCGTTACCGTGACACTCGGTATCGCAGTCGCTAAGGATAAGGTGCTCTATCAGGCAGAGAGCGCAAGTGCTAATTCGGCTTCGCCAAAGAAGCCGGAATACATCACTGGCAAGACTGCATTCGCTAATAAGGGCGACCAGCTCGTGAGACTTGTGAATGGTGCGAACATTCGCAGGGAGACCGCCAACATCGCAGACGAGGTAGCCGCATTGCTACCACTAATCACACTTGTATAGGAGGATTGACATATGGCAATGAACAAACCATTATTCGACATCGACCGCAAGGATCTGCAGATTACACTGACCCATTACCAGCCGGGCAACGGTCTGGCATGGTCAACGCTCTTCCCTCTCAAGTCCACACGTAGATTTGAGCTCAAGGGCCTTGAGGGCAATGAAGGTATCGCAGTGTCTGCTGAGCGTGTCGCATTCAACACCAAGGCTCCTCTCAAGACCCGAGAGACCATTGGCACATGGTCGGGCAAGCTCGGCAAGATTGCCGTGAGCCGTCAGAAGGACGAGGAGGACATCAACGACTATAACGACCTCAAGGCTATTGCCGCTAACTCTGACGACCAGCAAGCTGCTAACGACATGCTCGACATGATATATGACGACGTGGAGTTCTGCAACAACTCGATGAACATCAAGAATGAGATTGACTGTCTCAGAATTGCTTCGTCAGGTGTAATGACCTTTCCTGAAGAGATTGATGGCGACAATGCGACTGCAGACACCATCAACTTCAACGTACCAGAGGAGAACTTCGTCGGTGCGAGCAAGGTATGGACTACCAAGAGCAAGACTGGCACAGTGGAGGTGAATGATGAAGCCGACCCACTCGGTGACATTATCAGATGCACTGATGCTATTGCGGCTAAGGGCTATCCACGCCCACGTTACGCATACATGGACAAGAGCGCATTCCTCATCCTTCGCTCAGCGAAGAAGACCGCTACACGCCTCTATCCTAATGCGAACAACATCGTTATCAGCAACGAAATGATAACACTTGACAGCATCAATGACTACATGGAGCGCAATGGCTATCCTGTTCTGCGTTACACAGACTCTTACGCTCGTATCGAGAACAAGAAGGGCGGCAAGGATGTTGTCAAGCCGTGGAACGAGAATGTCGTGACGCTCTGCCCAGAGGTCAATCTTGGCTACACATACTACAAGGTTGTGCCAATGATTAAGAACACGGAAGCCTTGCAGGAGCAGGGTGCATTCTACAAGCTGACTTGTTACTCCGACCTCAATCCGATGCTGGAGGTAACGATGGCAGAGGCATATATCCAGCCTGTGCTTGTCAACCGCAAGTCAACGGTATTCCTTAACATCAACGCAACAACCTGGAATAAGGGCGTGCGTGCTTAATCCCACACCGTAGTATGACCATAATTGACTCATTACAGGCAATATCGCTATATCCAATAACTCGCTCCACCCTGCTGTCTATAGCCATGGAGTGCAATCTTGACGGTCAAGACACAATGACCACGGAATTGTATAACCACAAGGACTATAAGAGAGCCAAGGCGAAGGTGTATAAGCTGCTGAGCGAAGCACCAGACGTGACAGAAGCTGGAGCGACGTATGGATTTACCGACACTGAGCGCAAGGCATTCGAGCGCAAGGCTAATGAACTGCTGAATCAAGTAGGCGACATGGCTGACTGCAATGTCGATTATGGTTACTTCGGTGAGGACTTCTAACAACAGGTAGATTATGATATATGGCTACGATTTCCTGCGACGACGCACTGAGGGCGAAGGGTATTATGATAGCAATGGCGACTGGGTAACCAGCGATGAGGAATGGGGAGAGCCTATCGAATGCGATGTGGAGCACCCGACTTCCGGCAAGGCTGACGTACTACGTGACGAAGCTGGCAATGTCATTGAATACTCCTATATCGTGTGGCTCAACACCAGCGTACAGCCATTCCAGATTGGCAATCATATATTGCTGAGTACTGGTGATGGAACAGAGGCTGAGTATGTTGTTAAGGGGTATCGCAAGTTCCGGACAATGGCTAAGCTATGGGTATGACAATAACATGTAGTATAAGCGCAGATAGAATACAAGCTTACATGAGGCGTGTGTATGAGACACTGCAGGAGCAGATTATTATCCAGTTGCAGTACCTCGGACAAGAATGCGTATCACGCATCCGCAGAAGAGGACAGAGCGAGAGCTGGATTGACCGCACAGGCAACCTGCGTAGCAGTATCGGCTCTGCAGTCTATGAGAACGGCAAGAAGAAGCTGTCAACCGCATTCGAATCCGTATTTGGCGGACAGGAAGGTTCAGAGGCTGGCAAACGTATGATAGATGCGCTCGCTAAGGAGTACTCACAGACTTACGCTATGGTAGTCGTGGCAGGTATGGACTATGCAAGCTACGTCGAGAACATGAACGGCAAGGACGTGCTGGCAAGCACAAGACTCTGGGCTGAGAGTGTTATCGGGGAGCGGATAGAAGATGCCCTGCACAATGCCGAGGAGATTATCAAGAAGATAGAATTATGAAGACAGAAGCAGAGATATTAGACGACATAAGCAGATACATCGCCAGCACCATGAAGGAGCAGATAACAGGCGATGTATATACTGACAAGCGTCCTACCAATTCTGCCAAGGAGGACATCTTCGTCCACGTCCTTGCGACATTGCCAGCGCAGATTCAGACAGCTCTTATCAATGTGCGCATCTACGTTCCGAACTTGCAGAGGCAGACCGACTCGGTGCGCAACAAGAAGCGCATCAGAGAGCTGTCAAAGTTAGCCATGAATATACTAGCAAGTCACATACAAGACGGATGGTATATTGTCATGGAGGAGCAGAGCGTCGAGGAGTCTGTAGATAATCGCCAGCACGTCATAATCAACCGAATATATTATAGATATTGTAACAATTAACAAGTATTATCATGGGTAAGATATTATCATGGGGACAGAATCAGGTAACGCTCACTCCTCTGGGTGCTGGTGGCACGGCAAGCGTGTACAAGAGCATCGTCCAGAACTCGACACAGCTCGAAACTACTGAGGGAGAGGTTACGGATGCTGTCATCGAAGGAGGCGAGATTGAAGCCTCTCGTCGTGCCAAGTCCAGTTACAACTTGACATTCCAGGTGCGTATTGGTGGCGGAGACGACGCCTCCAACACCGACAACATCAAGGACACTGACGGTGTTGTTGACGGAGAGTTCTCCGCAGAGGTTAAATGTACCGAAGCAACAGGTGCGCCAACCGTGAAGATTGCTCGTTGCACTGTATCGGTATCGACCAGCTACACAAGTGCGGACGGCATCATCAAGACATTCACATGCCGTGCTCTCAAGCCTGCAACAGGCAAGATGGTCGATATAGGCAACGGTGAAGAGTAGTAACAATATTATCAGGGTAGCGACGGAAACATCTACGTTGCTACCCTATCTTGACTCATGCAGAACATCACGAAGAGAATTACTGACACATTGCTTGAACGCCCTACTGGCTTCGAGATAGCCGGGAGACATTACTGCCTATACCCTCCGACGTTGGGTGTTAGCCAACTCGTTGGCGGTCTTGTTGCCCAGATGCGTATCAATGACGACAACTTGAAGACTTCGCCTGTTGTCGAACTGACACGCATCTGCATTGCGCACACGGACATCTGCTTGCGGATTATAGCGTATTCCGTCCTGCGAGGGAAGAGGTGTCTGAATGAGATGCGTGTACGGAACGTCATATCCCATCTGGAGCAGAACGCGGAGGTGGAAGACATCGTGATGCTATTGCAGATAATACTCTCGGCAAGGACTGTGAATGATATACAATCACACTTCGAAATTGATAATGATCTTCGGGAATATGAGCGTATATCCAGAGCGAAGCATCCGTCAGGAACATACGTCTATTGCGGTAAGAGCATATGGGGCAATCTCATATCCTCACTTGCAGAGAAGTATGGCTGGACACTTGATTACATTCTGTGGGGGATAAGTCTTGACAACCTGAATATGCTCCTCGCAGATGCTCCTAAGACCATATATCTTAGCGAGGATGAAGTCAAGGAACTGCACCCGAGACGTGATGCTGACACAATATGTGTGGATGACCCTAAGAACTGGGATAAGATTAAGTCAATGCAATGGGATTAACAATAATATATGCCACAGATTAAGTTCGACATAAGAGGAGATAACAAGGAATTGTTGGATAAGCTACAGCAGACCCAACAGGCAATCAATGCGACCATCGGACAGCTATCTCAGGGTGGTCAGCAGGTCGATAAGACATTCAGCAGACTCGGTGCAAGCATAGATAATATTACCAAGAATGCTCTCGGAGGTCTCAAGACCATGACAGCCGCCATGCTGGGCTATACTGCTATCAGCAAGGTCGGTGACTACATGCAGGAAATGATAGCCAACGTAGGTCAATTCAACAAGGCTATGACGGAAGTGTCAACAATATCCAAGGAAGTGACCGAGAATATGGCAGACTACAAGAAGCAGGTAGCTGGACTGACTGCTGAGATACCTATCGGTGCGACAGAAGCGGCAAAGGCACTCTATCAGATTGTGTCGGCAGGGCAGGAAGGCGCCAACGCTATGAAGGTGTTGGAAGTGTCCGCCAAAGCTGCTGTCGGAGGAGTAACCGAGACTGCCACTGCAGCTGACACAATTACCACCCTGCTTAATGCTTATCACCTCAGTGCATCGGAAGCCGAGAGCATCAGTGACAAGTTGTTTACCACCGTCCGCCTCGGCAAGACCACGATGACGGAGTTGGGCGCAAGTATCGCACAGGCGGCACCAACGGCAGCTGCATACGGTGTGAGCATGAACGAACTGCTCGGAGCGGTAGCGACATTAACCAAGCAGGGCGTGCCGACCGCCATCGCCATGACTCAGATTAACGCTGCGATAACGGAAGCAGTCAATGTACTTGGTGATAGTGCATTCGAGGGCAGGACATTCGCAGAGGCATTGGGCGAGATACGAGACAGTGCAGATGGTAGCATGACGGCACTCAAGGGGTCGATAACCAATATCCGAGCCTTGAAGGGCGCATTGGGATTGACTGGCGATGCGGCAAGTACGGCTAAGAGTGATCTTGAAGCGATGGCAAACGCAACAGGTGCGGCAGAATCCGCCTTCCAGAAGATGAACAATACTGCAGGAGCATCAGCCGAGAGATTGAAGAGCCATTTTCAGGCGGCAATCATGCCTATTGCGAGCACAACGAAGAGCGTGTCTAAGTTCATCACGGACTCTCTCAACAGGGCATTCGACACTGGCGCGATGGAAGACTTTGCTGTCACTCTCGCAGGTCTTGTAGCTGGCATAGGAGTGTACAAGGCGAGCGTCCTTATAGCGACTCGAATGTCAGAGGGGCATACCATTGCATCATTAGCAGAAGCCAAGGCGATAGCGATTAAGACTAAGGCGCAGTTGGCATTCAATCGTGCGCTCGCATTGAGTCCAGCGGCAATAGTCGCCATATCAACCGCTGCACTGGCAGTCGCAGTGTATAAGCTCGCAACAGCAGAGACAGGCGCAGAAGCAGCTGCTACAAGGCTCAACGAGAAACTGGAGGCGCAGAAGCGACATCAGGCAGAGCTGAACGAGCGCAACCAGAAGGCGATAGACATGGGAAGTGACGTAAAGGCATCCATTACCGAACGTCGCAAGGCGATAGAAGAACTTGCGTCACGTTATCCGAAGATAATCTCCAAGTACGTTGACGAGGAGTATCATCTGACCAATATCCTGCAACTCAACAAGGAGATTGCCGAGTACGAAGGTAACAGGCAGACTACCGTCAATCGAAAGGAGCAGAAGGATGCAGAGAAGTACGCTGATGTAATCCGCAAGGCATCAAGAAGCAAGAATGGTGTCGCATCGCTCAGTCCTGCCGAAAGGAAACTGCATGAGGAAGCCCAAGAGAGGTTTGAGAACGATAATGGCTTTGCAACAATATTGGCATCTAATCCGCAGGACGTAGCGGCATACTTCGACCGCATCGCCAAAGGCTTGAAGAAGGTGGAGGACTCAAAGGCTACAGGCAAGGCTATAGACAAGTTCAACACCACCTTGAAGGGACGTGACAAGGGCGACTTGAAGAGGTGGCAGAATGTATTCATCAAGGCGCAACAGCGATTCCGCAATGGTATCAAGGCGGTTAACGTAAAGGGGTTCGGAATGCTCACAGAAGAACAGGTGGCACTCTTGCTTAATAGCGTAACCAAGACGGATACATCGAAGAGTAGCACCGCAGAGAAAGGGTATTCTTATTGGGAGAAGGAGCGTGACAAGTACGAGACGCAAATGAAGAAGTACGCGTCCGGAACTAAGGCATTCACGCAAGCGAGGAAGAAGTTCCTGGAAGCGGAAGCGGAATTGAAGAAGTACAGCAAGGACGATGGTAGTGCATCCACCCTACAGACGAACAAGAAGAATGCGGACGACAGGCAGAGACTTGCCGACACGCAGACTAAGGCGAAGAAAGAGGCTCTGAGGGCAAAGATTGATGCTGAACAGGCTACCACCCAGTACGAGATCGACTCATTGCGTGACGGTAGCGAGAAGCGCATCAGGCAGATTAAGTTCGACAATGAGAAGGAACTGGAAGCCATCAGACGAGCGAAGGAGGATGCAGTGCAAGCCCACGAGGACAGGGCACGTGCCATCTGGGAGGCGCAAAATCCTAACGCAGGGGAGCAGAACAGGACGTGGGAGAACTCAGGCAAGGTGGGTAAGCGGTTCGACCTTACTGACGAGGAGAAGAAGATGTTCAGCGCACGTGAGTCTCTTGCCAAGGAGACGCTTAACAAGCAGTTGGAAGCGGAAGCGAAGGCGAACAATCAGTATATGATAGACTACCTCAAGCAATACGGCAGTTATGAGCAACAGCGTCTTGCTATCACAGAGGAGACAGAGAAAGAGATTGCGCGCCTTCGTGCATCCGGAGCAAGCGAATGGCAAGTGGAATCCGCTAAGGAGGTTGGCAAGGCTCAGCTTGACAAGTTGAAGTCCGACAACGTCTTCGACTCCATCGACTGGAATAATGTGTTCGGTGACTTGCAGAACAAAACCAAGCAATACCTTGTCAGTCTGAGAACTCAACTTGAAGACATCTTGAAGGACGGATCACTGAAGTCCATCGAGGACATCGAGAAGATTCAGAAGAAGATAGCGGAGATAAGGGAAGAAGAAGGCAGAAAGGGCGGTCTTCTCTCCTTCCGAGGTTCTAAGTCGCTCGAAGCTCAACGCCTTGAGGAGAACGCCCATAATGCGCAGAGCAATCTGTCTCAGGCAATAGGCGAGCAGACCAAGGCATGGTTCGACCTTCAATCCGTCAAGACCAAAGGAGGTACAACTGAACAGACAACGATAGCGGAGAACAAACTCGCCAAGGCTCGCGAAAAGACCGCTAAGGCGTCTGAAAAGGCGAGACAAGCGGAAGAAGCGTCGAAGAAGGCATCTGCTCAGGCTCTTGCGGACTGGTTCAGCGATGCACAAGACTTCATTGCGGAGAAGGGTATCGACCAACTACCGGACTTACTGAATAACCTCGGTCTGGGTAGTGTTGGCGAGAAGGTAGGCAAGGGACTCAGTGGCTTCAATAATGCTGCTGGCGCAGCCGCTGACTTCGCCTCCGGCAATTACATTGGTGCAGTTGCTAAGGGCGTATCAGCTATCAAGGACTTCGGCTCAGCACTCGGTATCGGTGGAGGTAATGCGGATAAGGTCAACAAGCTCACAGAAGAGAACAACAAAGCAATAGAATCACTTACTCAGCGCATAAACCTGTTGAAGTCCGCAATAGAAAAGAACACAGGTGCCAAGGCGGTCAATATAGGCAATTCTTCTATCAAGGCTCAGGAGGAGATTAACAAGAGGGCGATGGAGACTCTGCAAGCGCAGATGGGTTATCACAGTGCGCATCGCTCTAATTCTTATTATGCAAGCGATAGCAAGATAGCACAGATGTACAGAAGCGAGGTCGATAACGCTATCAGTGCTGGCGAGGATATGAAGAAGTCCATTCAAGGACTCAATGACATCTATGATATGTCGCCAGAGCAGATAGCCGCCATTAAGACGTACATGCCACAATTGTGGGAATACCTTACGAGCGTGGGCAAGTACGACAAGAGCGAGTATTGGGAGTCGGTAGTGCAACAGGCGGGCAAGCTGGAGACCATCACGGCAAGCATCAAGAAGAACATAACAGGCATGACTCTTGACAATCTCAGAAGTGAGTTCAAGAATACCCTCATGGATATGGACTCTGACGTGGAGGACTTCGCAGACAATTTCACGCAGAAGATGACGGACGCACTCCTTAATATTGAGTTGGGCAAGGAGGGAGGTCTGTACGATGAGCTGAAGAAGTGGTACGACAAGTATTATGATATACTCAAGAATGAAGCGTTGTCCCCTGACGAGTTAGAGGACGCTTTAGAGGGCGCTCGGAAGGACTATCAAGTTATAGTACAGAAGGGCATCAATGTAAGAGACAATATTGCTAAGATAACAGGCTACGACTCTGCATCTGCAAGTCAGAAAGCGACCGCCAACGGCATCAAGAGTATTACAGCCGATCAGGCAGACCAACTTGTCGGTCGTATCACGGCTATGCAGATAGCGGTCGAAGCGAACAGGACAACCAACAGCGATATGGCAGAGAACGTGACGCTCGGAGTTAATTATCTCATGCGTATCAACGAGAGTGTAAGTCTGAGCAACGAGACGCTGGATGCTATACTCCTGCAGAATGTAAGGAGCAACTCTTACCTTGAAGATATTGTCCGTTACAATAAGGCAATGTACGAAGGGTGGAACGAAGAGATAATCAAGATACGTAGAACAATAGAAGAGAGGACATGACGCAGATATACATCAACGGCAAGGATGCACAATCCACATGGGGTATAGTTACCGACACATCTACCCTGGCAGCTCTTCTCACTCCTCCTCCGCAGAAGGAGCTGATTACTAACGAGAGTAGGCTGACTAATGGCATGAGGGTTTATTCTGGTGCGAGAAGAATAGCATCACGAGACATATCTCTCAGCCTGCAACTTGTTGCATCCACGGAGGAGCAATTCTTCAAGCAGTACGATTCGTTCTGTCAAGAACTGGCAGGTGGCAGATTAGTAATCACTACCACCTTCCGACCGGACGTGTATTACAGATGCGACTATATATCATGCACCCAATTCGCTCAATATATGCGAGGTATTGCCAAGTTCACGCTCAAGCTCAACGAGCCAGACCCAAGCAATAGAGGTGCAGAAGATAAGTACGACACTTCTCAATAATGATAAAAATGGTTTATCAACCTTGTGGTACGCGAGTATAGCAAGGTTTTATTATTAAGCACATGAAGATATACGACGCAAAAAAAATAGAGATAGCAGATGTCCCTGTAACCAAGAATGCGAAGCATGAGCAGGAACTGATGAAGAGTGACTACATTCGCCTGGAATGGAGTCAGGAAGAGTATATGCCATTGCCTGTAGGCGCATACATTGAGCATGAAGGCGTTAAGTACTCGCTATTCGGACAATACGTGCCGGATAATAACGGAGGTGTGTATCAATATAAACCAGAGTTTCAGCATCCTATGATGCTGTTGGCGCACACACCTTGCCTGCTGACGACGCGCGATTCTGTAGGCAAGGAAATCAAGCAGACGGACTGGACATATACAGGCATTCTCTCCACGATATTAGGCAGACTGCAGGGTATAATATACGACCAGCTCGGCATAATGCTCACATTCGAGACGAAGTTCAAGCCGACTACGGATGTAGAGGAAAGCGCAACGTGCACATTCTCTGGAGTGGATATTATAAGTGCATTCAGCGAGGTGTGCAACCAATTCGGAGGAATCGAATATCACATTGATTGGGAAGGCAAGACTGTGTGGTTCGGAGACATATTCCTTGGCGATGAGGTGAGTCTGGAAGAAGGCGGTAATGTAGGCATGGCAAGTAAGAGTATGAACTCTAAGGATTATGCTAATTACTTCATCGTGCGTGGTGGTACTCGTAATATCACTAACAAGACAGCGTCTGGCGACAACGTGCAGAGTGATAGTCGTCTCTCGATCGATGACATAGATAAGCGTGCAAGCGCAGAGCAGCCGAAGGTGCAGAAGATACTTACCTTCGACTATATATATCCTCAGCTGGACTTGTATGTCTATAACGTGCGCAAGCGTGTAAGAAGATTGAAGGACGAGGACAAGCAATATGTCGTAAAGAAATACAATGCTGACGGCACTGTGGCGGAATATCAGACCTATGCGGTGTACTATATGCGTCTTGCCTATAAGGAAGGTGAAGCGTGGAAGGATTATATCATCAACAATCCAAGTGACGATATTGTTGCAGGCAAGAAGTTGACAGCATCCTTCGAACCTAACGAAAAGGGGACTCATTCTCAGTTGGCAGGAAGAGAGTACGAACTCATCTATCATAAGTCAGACAAGACCATTATTGCCAACCCTACCATCGGTGACAGCGGTGTAACTATATTGGCAGGAGACTATGAGATTGTCTTTGAGCAGGATGGAGACCTCATCATCCCGAATATCGACACACTACAGCCTTGGGGCAACAGCACTCCAGACGATACATGCGACAAGGTGGTACTATACAATATCGTCATGAGCGATGAGTATATAACCAATGCCAAGGTCAGACTTGCCGAAGAAGCAGAGAAGGAGATAGCGCGTCAATACACAGACAAGACGAACTACACTGTCAACAGCAATCCAATAGAGTTTGCTGAGCAGAATCCAGGTCTGTCTATCGGTCGTGCGGTAAGATACAGGACATTGTCTGGTGAAGTGATGTCAACTCGCATCAACAGGCTTGTAACGCAACTGGACTATCCTATAGAGCAGGAGATTACTCTGGGTAATGCGATTATCAAAGGTAATACGCAACAGCTCAAGGAAGATGTTAAGAGCATCAGCGTTGCTATCGATGTGAACGAATCCTCCGCCACAAGAATTAACAGCATGCTCAATTCTATGATGCGCGAATTGATGGAGTATGACGCGCATCTATTGCACAGGGATAGAGACGACGAGACTGCATACAAGTTGACCGTGGGCGAATTCCTTGTCAAGGGCATTGCCAAGGTTATTACCGATATGTCGGTTGGTGGCAAGTTGTCAACCAATGGCATCGAGAATGACGGTAATAATATCACCAGGGGGCTGACGGAGTTGCATGATGTTATCAGGTCTAACGGCTTCAAAAACAGTATGACAGCTGGTAGTGGCTGGCAGATAGATAAGGAAGGTAATGCACAGGTGGAGAGCATAGAGGTGCGCTCTTACATGCGTGTGCTCGAACTCGTGATGAACAGACTCAGTGCGGAGGAGAGTGACTTTATCTTTACTGAGAGTGGGACAGTGGAGAAAGTTGAGGAGAAAGTTGTCGAGGACAATAAAAGAATCTATATTCTCACGATGCGCAAGAAGACTGACAAGGATTTTACTGCATTCAAGAAAAACGATGTATTAAAAGGTGTTGTCAATGACTTGTCTGGCTCTGTTGGTGCACAGTATTCTACATCTTGGGTACAAGTAAAGAGTGTTGATATTATATCTAATACCATCACAGTTGTGATGTACTCTGGTGATGATGTTCCTGGAGGTGAAAACACCCCTCCTTGCAAGCTGATGGTGCTACACAGATGGGGTAATACTATAGACGAAACTCGTCAATCCTGTTGGTACATCTCCAGCATCGAAAAGCGTATCGTAATGCTGGATGGTGTCACAAAGCCTAAATTAGAAGAGAGCAACTATGCGTCATTCTACGGTTTGCCTTTTGACATGGAAAACTTCAAAGGTTATACGCTCGATAAAAACCAGCCGTATCTGTATGTCAGAGGTGCGTTCCTGCAGGATGTATGCTTCATTGACTACCTGGGAAAGGTGGTCAAGCAGGAGCGATACAGAGGTGTCTGGAGTCAAGAGGTGGCGAATAGTGATGACCCTTATATTGTCAAACAGACTACCTTCGACACGGTGTATCACAAGAATGCCAAGTGGCAGTGCAATTCCACTGAGGGCACTAAGGAAGAGCCTTCTGTGGGCACTACGGACTGGACGAAGTTGTCAGAGGGTGGAAAAGGCTCTGACGGTAAGAGCACATACGTACACATTAAGTACTCTAATGATGGTGGTAAGACTTTCACTGACCCCAATGGTGATACGGTTGGCGAATGGATAGGTGTCTGCACTGACTTCTATAGAGATGCTCCTACATCCGTTTCTGACTACACATGGAGCAAAATAAAGGGAGACAACGGCAAGAATGGCGTCAATGCCCCAAGAGTGTTATATTTCAACTCAGACACCCGACCTGCTACGCCTACAGGCAAGAATCCTTCGGGCTGGGGGAGCATACCGTTGCGACCAGTAGCTGTATCTAATATGAGAGCAGAAAAAACATCTCGTGCAGATTATTCTTTCGGTAAGGTTGAAAATGCTGTCCACAAAGAATATTGGGCTTCTCTCAATAAAGGCATCTACAATTCTATAGCTGAAGCTCTGATATATTTTGATGCCGACAGTGATGGTACTGTGCGGTTCGATTGGTATGTAGCCTGCGGTTCGGCTAATAAGGCATCAATATACAAAGTGAACAGCCAAGTCGATACTGTAGTCTGGAATGTCAACGGATATAGGACAGGTGTATATGATGCAACAGTTAAAAAGGGCACAAACTTCATAAGAGTCTGCTATGAGAAAGGTGAAAAGAATACAGATGAAGACAGATTGTTCATCCGTGTGCTTGATACCTCAACTTCGAGACGTATATGGGTTGTAACGGAGATACTTACACCTGACGGTGAATATGCAGGATGGTCAGACCCTGTGCAATGGACTGGTAATGACGGAAGAAATCTGACCAAGGTGACTAATTACTACAAGTGGGGAACAAGTGGTGATACTGCACCGTCAGAGCCGTACGAACCAAATACCATACCTACACACGTTGATGGCTCAGATTACCTGTGGAATTATGAGGTGTGCAGTGACGATAATGGAACTACTATCTCTCAGTCCGGCAAGACTTGTATAGGCTATTTCCCCAAGGATGGTAAGCCTGGCAAAGAAGGCAAGGGTATCAAAAGTATTACAGAGTACTACCAGGTAGGCACAGAGAGAATGCCTGCAGCTATTTCTATTTCCACTGATGGCACTACAGTAACTATACCAAGTGGCTGGGAAAAGACTATGGGTACTACCACTGCTGACAATAGGTTTGTCTGGAATCAGGAGGTGATTGAGTACTCTAATGGTACTTACTCTGTTACTGCCGTGCATCTGGCTGGTGCGCAGGGTGAGCGAGGTGTAAAGGGTGATAAAGGCGAGGATGCCAAAAGGATTTATCTTGAGTCTGAGTTGCCATTTATCGCAATGTTAAATAATGGCATTCCAAAGGACGCACGTTATAACTTCAGCGTGTATGCAAGGCTTGAAAATCTTACAGGTACAGTGGATTGGGGTGTGGTATTCAAACAAGGAGCTACAGAAATAACAGATATACCTTATGGAGAAGAAGATACATATAGATACAATGGTAATGAGTTTATTATCGAAGACAGCGAGGTTATCGTCTCCATGTATGGTGTAGATACTATTATTATCACTGCAACTTTCGGGACGTACAAAGCTCAAATTACTATACCAGTAATTTACGATGGCGACCCAGGAGAGGATGGTAAGGACGGCACAAACGGCAAGCCACTTGTTGGTCCGACGGAGTGGAGCAAGGATGTCAGATACTTGTCAGGTAAGTCCAACGAAGCATATCAGAGCATCGTCATCAATCCGAAGTACCCGAAGCAGATGTTTCTGTGCGGTTATACTCATAGTGGTGTAGAGCCAGCTGAGGGTACGTATGTAACAAGCGTAAACTCCTGTACGCGGGAGAAGCCTTGGGTGGGTGTCACATATCAGGACTTTGTGGCTACCAAGGTGCTCTTTGCCGAGCGTGGCAAGATAGAGAACCTTGACATTACGAATGCCACGATACAGGGAACGATAACGGACATGGCGGTGAAAACGAAGGCGGAGTGGGATGCTATCACCAATGCTCTTGTGCCTAAAAATGACAAGGAATATGTAGAATCCAAGCGAAACTTTCAGATAGTTGACCCTTCCAAGGCTGGCTCTTACTTCATTCCGACTTTCGACCCGAGAAGCAGAGAATTGAATACTCAGATTGTATTCCTGCCGACGTACAATCCATCTACGGATTACGACATCATAACGTGCATTACCACGCAAAGTAAAGTTAAGAAGAGGTATAACATACCGAAGTACCAGATTGCAGGCACACATATCCGCATAACGAAGGGTGGTGCGCCACTACAATATTCACGCTGGGCATACCTCGAAGATGCTGGATATGATAGACTGTGGACGAGCAATAACGGTAACAATAGGCAGAATGTTCTCAATATATACAACATGGGTACGCTTATATGCGCGGACCACAAGATATTCAAGGTCACGGACGGTAACTACAAGCACGGTCACAATATAACAGGTGCATGGTATTACGGTGACAGCGATTATAAGCACGGAAGACTTAGCGTGAATGGTACGGTGGCAAGAATGCTATGGTTAATGCCCGGTCAGACTGTGGAGCTGGTATCACAGATTGAGGAGATTAACAACAGCAAGTGCCTTGTATGGTCGGTGGTTAACGCAAGTGACTTTACGGCAGTGAATATCAACGCAGACGTGGATAGGAAGCGAAAAACGTATAATGAGAATTTTTCCGACCTCTATCCTGTAGAGTTTCATGGTGAGTCGGGTATTCTTGCTCCAGATTTATCAGGCAACGCGGACAACTGGGAGGATTGCTTCATTGCGCACAAAAAGATTGACAATCTATTGCTGAATGGAGAGACGAAGACAATACCGAGTCTGTTCATCAACCGCAATGACCCTACTAAAGAGGATGATTACCCTATTGCAGAATTTTATATTCCGTAAATTAACAATATGAGCATGATAAAGATAAGAAAAGGCAAGGACATAGTGTTTCGTTGGTCGATACTGACCAACGGCAATGCTCTGCCGTTACAGGGACGAGACCTGACGCTTGAAATCGTCAATCCATACGGAAGACGGACAGCGTTGGCATACCAGACTGACGGCAATACGATAGTGTTCAAGTTTCGTGGCACGGAACACACAATGCTTGGAGTGCATGGTATTACGCTCTGGGAGAACAAGGACGAGGAAGGTCAGACAGCTGTGGATATTTCCAAGGCTTTTGAACTTGTTCGCACGACAGAAGAGGAGGATTTATTATGAAGATGACAACGGCAAGTAACGAGAGAGCCGATGAAGTACATGTCGGTCTTAGTTCGGGCAATCTCTCTACAGTATCAATATCTCTTGAGACTGCGAACATTAGTGCATCACTCTCTTCAGGCGGTTTTACCGTCAGGGACATTCCCAAGGGAGAGTATGACCTTGAAGACGTATATCCAGACTTATAATTTATAACTTATAAACATTAACAGATATGGCACAGACAAAAGTATTAGACAGCGCAGGATTGCAGACGCTCATATCAGCAA
>OQVU01000280.1_pt1 | contig 18186 bp, 3 predicted proteins | sample 1691611 | NCBI WGS metagenome assembly OQVU01 (sample SAMN03418272, study PRJEB22391) | human gut metagenome | biome: human-gut; feature: organic feature; material: feces | host: Homo sapiens | place: Tanzania | collected 2013-01
CTTCTCCAAGAATCTTTGCAGAAAGCAGAATTGCTTCACCGGCATTGTAGGTTGTAAAATATCCTTTTTTTAAATAATTCAGATCGGCGACTTTTCCATTAAACAAAGCAACACTCAATTCAGGAACATCGACTGCGCCTACAACCGGTATGTGTTTATTTTCACCAACATCAAAAGAAACAAAAGTTCCTGAAAGAATCTTCGCTGTAAACAATGCAGATTTCATTCCGATATTTTTTTGAAAAACAAAGTCTTTTCCCGGCAAAAAATCCCTGTCGCATATCAGATAAACAAAAGAATCCCGTGATATATAAAAATCAATGGATTTTCTTTCTTTCATGCACAGATCATTTTTTGACCAGCTGATAGTTTCTGATTCAAGAATATACCCGGGAATATCAGAAGAAGATATTCCTGTTTCTGACAGGTACTTCATAAAGGAAGCCTTTTTCATTGAACGCTCCACACTTCTTTTTACTCCGTTTATTTTCGGGAAAAGAATAAGATCATCTTTTTTTCTCAGGGATTCCCAGACAAAAACAGATACCTTTTTCCATTCGCTCGTCTTACCGGTATTGTCAACAGAACGGAATTCAAAATCATGCTGTCCTCCGTCCATAATCAGAAGCGAAGATTTGTATTCTTTTATCACACCGTCTTTTTCTTTATATTCGATTCGTTTTATACCTGATGCTTTGTCATATCCCTTTGCACTGACTACCGCAGAAGACACTGAGTTTCTGACTTCAAGATCTATTGAAGGTACATCAATATCAATATTTATAAAAATACTTTTGCGTTCGCTTTCATTACCTGCAATATCAAGGGCATAATATTCAAACTCAGCGATTCCCTCTTCTGATATAAGAACCGGTGAAGAATACACCTCCCCGTTGAGTTCCATAAAATCTATTCCTGAAAGATTGTCAGAACCGCTTAGACTTACATAAACAGAACCGTCATACCATCCGCTGTCCGTTTTTTCTCCTTCCAAAGAAACAGAAACTTCAGGCGGAACATTGTCTGATTTATATTCAGAATAAACGGCAGGTCCAGTCTGACCAGAATTATCAATACCATAGGCGCCGATTCTGGCTTCAGTTCTGTCAGGAGTAATCGTATTTTCATAAGATTCCCATAATCCTGACACATTCACTTTTGTTTCTGCAACATATCCGTCTTTGTCAGTGCAATTAATTTTTACGGAAGGAATGTTTTTGTACCAACCGTTAACGCCGTCAGGACTCCTTGGAATAAATTCAATTTCGGTTTGGGGAAGAAATTTATTCAGTTCGCCACCTGCACACACAATTTCACCGTTTGTCCAGGAAACAAAGATTTGTTTATTGTACAGAATAAAATCCGAAGCCAATGCTTTGTCTTTCCATATTACATTTCCATCATATTTATTAAGGGCCGCTATTCCAGAGTCCAGCAGAACAACAATTTTATTTTCTGCGGTTGCAAACGCACGTACTCCTTCACAAATTTTTCTGTTGAGTTCCAGTGTTTCCGAATCAAAATCATACAGGCTGTCATCAGCCAGAACATAAACTGAATCATCAGTTACCGAAACAAAAGACTTTGAATTCTGCATACATGAAGACTGTTTTTGTATTTTAAGATTCTGATCAACTGTATAAACCGATGATTCAGTTACCAAAACAGTTTTTCCATAACCGCCCGCTGTTCCTGTTATGCTAGAATCAAGAAGAATATGTTTTCCAGTATCTTCAAGTGAAACAACTTCTTTTCCCGCGGGCAAAATACCGTAAAACTGTCCGTTTGAATAAAATGCATCTTCAAGACAGATATTTTTTTCAGCAAGTTTCTCCCCGGTATTTGAGTTTAATTCGGTAATCTTATTCTTTTCAATAAACAGGACAGAATTGTCACCTGATACAAAATGCAAAACATTCTCACTTCTAAAATCAACAGCCGGCATTCTGTAGTCAAACCAGCATACGGAGTTGTCGCTGAACAAAACGAACAGGTAATTTCCGCTGATTTGAGCATCAGAAACTGAAGACTCAAATTCTCGTTTCCATCTCAAATTTGCAGAAAGTGTATAAGAGCTGACAGATTTTTCCCCGACAAAAATCAAAGTTGAATCACAGGCCAGAATCTGATTGATTTGAGTATTTAAATTCAAACTCCATTTTCTGACAAACTCGGAAGGTATATCAAACCCCACAGTCTGATTTTTATCAGAACGTACTGAAGAGCAAGTCCATGAATTGTCCTTTACAACAAAATTTACTTCCTTTGTAACAGAATATCCCCCGTTATACAGAACACCAATTGTCGCACAGGTATTTTCAATTCTTTCGGGTACACCGTAAACAATTCCGTTTTCATCAAGCGAAAGTCCCGAAGGAAGATTTCCGCTTTCGACGAAGAATGAATCTGCAGGATATTCTGAATCACAATACAGGGCAGCTCTGTACGGAATATTAACCGTTGCATCATAAACTGCAGAGTCGTCTATTTTCGGCAGGCCGCAGGTTTTTACAATAACAGAAGCATAGGAATTAAAATTATCACTTTTTCCCGAAACAACAATCTGCCACTCCCCGCTTTTGAATTCCTTCTTTGGAATCAGTTTGAGTGAATTTTCGCAGTCAGGCACAACAGTTTTTTTCTGAAGTTCCGCGGTAAACGGAGCATAATCGGGAACACAAACTGACAGTTCAACACTCTGTCTGCTTCCTGCAACAAACAGACGCATGTCGGACACAATTCCATCTGCAAGGGAAACAGACGGCTTGCACTGAATTGAAAAACCTCTTTCAAGAACATAGAACAAATATTCATCAGAATAATATTCACCGTTTTTAACACGAAGTTTTCCACTGCTCATTTCATCAGGCACTTTGAACTTTATACATGAAGAATTTATTTCAGAAACAGCAATACTCCTTCCATCCAGCAGCAAGACTGATTCCTGATTAAAGTTACTTCCATAAACACAAACTTCATCCCCGGCATAAGCAGAGAACGGAACAACCGAGGCAATACAGGGATTTACTTCGTTTATTTCTGATACAATCTGTACGGTTACATACATACTTTCACCGGACTCGTCTGTAAATTTTACATCATACGTTCCCGGCACAGTAGTATCTGCTGCCGTAAAAACAAATTCCTCAACACCTGAAGAAATAACGTCAGGTAATCTTACCTCAAGCCCGTCACAGAGACCTTCTATTCTGAACACAGGTGCATCAGCAGAGTTTGCATTACCGGTAAAATCAACAGGCAGTATTCCGCTTTGACCAGGGGCAAGAACCAGCTTTTCCTGACACGGCTCAAAAGTCCAGATGTCTTTAGACACAGGAATACAGTATTCGGCACAATCCCCTGAAGGATTTTCTATTCTGAGTATTCTTGATTTATTTGACATAAGATCTCCGCTGTACACAAGATGCTTTGACTTAACATAAGCAACTTCACTTTCTTCTGCAAACAATTCACTGCCATCAAGATAATATCTACTTCCGTTGACGAAGCCCTCTCCGTACACGTATAAATCCGGACCGCATTCTTCTGTTATTACAGAAGGTTCAGTTCTGTAAATTGCAAGCTTCGGGTATTCAACGTTGATTTCAATTGAGTAATCATCTTCGAGCGTCGGGTTTCCACGGTTAAAAATTTTTCCCTGAAGGATATATTTTCCCGGTGTACATCGTTCTGATACAGAAACATAACAAACAAGTCTTGCAGTGTCCCGTTCAATTTTTACGGAAGAATCAAAATTTGCTTTTATAAATTCAGAAGCGTCATAACCGGTTCCATCCATATTGATTTTGTCAACAGTTCCGTAAAAGTACGAATATGCATCATCTGTTTCTTCAAAATTGTTTACAGAAGCTTTTATTCCGAAAGAATCTGTTTCACCTGAACGGAGTATAATTGCATCCGGATTTTTTTCTATAACAGGCAGATTGATTTTTTTTGATACGCTTTCACTGTCAAATGATATTTCTTTTGAAAAATTACTTTCCCTGCCGTAAACATCAACAGTTTTAATCCGTGCCGAAAAATTGCCCTTCGGAATTGATGTAGTATATGCAGACACTTTTCCCGCATCAATCAAAGTGGTTTCTTCATCAGATATTTCAAGAACGTATCCACGAATATTCCCCAAAATATTTTCGTCCCATTCAAAAATACATTCACCATCAGAGTTTTTCCAGACTCGGAATTCTGAAGGATGATTCAGAACAGCATTCTCTCTGTTTAAATGAATCAAAGGTGAAAAACAGGAAACCTGTTCCGGAATTCCAGATGAATCAAAAGCTGAAACTCCAAGCGTGTAATTTGCATCGGCCAGTTGTTCAATGGAAATATTTTCTACAAAACTTCCGTCTTCATTTACATCAACTTCAGCCAAATTAACATAAGTGCCAGTTTCCTCCGAATAAGCGTTTAAACGTACTTTTTCGGTATAACCCGATACAATTCTTCCTGAAACCAAAACTGCTCCGTCTGTATTTATTTCCCCGGAAGGGCTGTCCAGAACAATTTCTGCTTTCTTTTCAACAGTAAGTGCATCAACAGAATACATTCCCTTTTCTATTCCTTCGACTATAAAATTCCAGTCACCGTTTTCGGGCGAAAGAACCGTAAACATCACGCAGTCTTCGTAATAATATGTTTCGACATTTTCATCCCCGGCTATATAAATATGTCCTGAAGGTGACACAGCCTTGAAAGTCGGATTTCCTTCGGCATAAGCACATACAAAAACTATTCTGTCGAGTCTTGCTTTTGCCTTTTCATTTTTCTGAATTATATTGCGTTCAAAATACAAGCCCTGCCCGCTCTCTTCTTCTGAAATAATCCTTGAATGAAGATTTTCAGAAACCTTAAACGGATGGTTATTGATTCCTGATTCAACAGTTTCATTTACATTCAAATTGAATTGTGAAAGAGGCATATTATAATTCTGTTTTTCATAATTCAAAGAATAATTTTCGGATCTATTTGAAAATGAATTTGCAGGTCTTACAATTTTATAGGTAGATACATCTCCGATTTTCATTCCATTGTCAGATACAAAAACACCGAAGGTTCCGAAACCGTCAAAATATGCAGAGGCCTTAAACCCGCGTTTCCCGTTACTGAAATCCCCGAATTCAACTCCTGTATTCCCAAGATTTATTTTACATGGCGGAATATCTATAGTTATTCTTTTCCAAAATATCTTGAAAGAAGTATGATAGAGGCTGCCCTTTTCAAGAGAAAGACCGACATTGCCTGTTCCCGAAAACATTGTGCGTCCGTTCCGTCCGAAAATGTACAGTTCAATCCGGCCTTTTATAAATGTAAGATTAACATTCACTTCTGTGCTTAAGCCCGCCCTGGAAAAAACAGCGCTTGCATTTGCAGATAAATTCAGGCTTCCTTTCAAAACAGTTAGATTTCCCTTGAATGCCCATGTCAGATTTTCAACATCAATCCAGGTATCAGGAGTCATTTTTACAAGAGAGCCTCCTGTTTTGTCTGCAACTGTAAGTCCAAGCTGAATGCGTATTCCTTTTTTAAACATATGTCTTATATCAGACGGAACTTCATCCGGTGCCCCATAGGCAAGTCCGCCACGGATTCCACTCATATAAAGTCCGGTGGTACCAATTGGAATACCTATAACTCCCTTTGCAGTTTCAAAACTAAAATACGCTCTTTTCAAACCAATCGGATACTCGGAAGATGGATTTGTAAAACTTATCAGTGCAGCCATTTCCCCGGCATTCGGCACAGACATTCTTGCAGTTCCATAAACAGACCAAATACCGTTATTGTTTCCAAACTCTGCACGGACTCTGCTGAATCCTATTTTTCCTCCCAAAGAAAAGTCCGGGAGAGAGAAACCACCGCCGGAAAATGAAAGTCCTGAAGAAGGATTTATTTTTACATTGGAAAGCGCAATCATTGACGAATTCAAAAGTGCTGGACCAACCAATTTTACAGAACTGAATTTTATTGAATTGTCGGAAAAGTCAAACCGCGGACTTTGTATCTTCAATGCAAAACCTGCAATATTTATTTCCAGAACAGAAACGGCAAACACACCGGTAAACTTTCCGTTTTTGAAAGAAGCGTTTTCTACCTCCATAGATGTTCCGCTTAAGCTTCCCATATTTGCAGGAAATACAACCTTACATTTCTTAAGGCAGATAGCAAAACCGTCAGAACATTTATCATCTTTAATGAAATTCAATTTTTCAATTGAGCCCTTAAATCCGGCAATTTCAATATCCATGGAATCAAGACCGCCGTTTATGTCAAGAATTTTTCCGTTCCAGGACATAGCAAAATTCTTGAGTAAAAAAGAAACACCTTTCATTGGTCCCTGGAATTTCATTTCTGAAAGTGCAGAACATGTAAATCCTGAAGAACTTAGAGAAAGTGATTTGAGTGTTAAATCCAGTCCCTGAAGCACCGTAAACTTCACAGGACTTGTAAGAGCGGCATTGAATGACAGCATTCCTTTGGTTGTAGAAAACCGCAAAGTTTTGATATTGAGTTTTGAATTCTTGAGACTATCAGGAACACCGGCAGCTGTTATCTCAAGTCCGCCACCGGCATCTACGATAATATCACCTGCAGTTCCTTTTGAAAGAAAGAGTTTTGGTGAGACAATCCTGACGGCATTGAACAAACCGAAGTTTCCGGCAGATGCACTTGCCCTTAAATCCAATAATGTTCCCGAAGAATTGAATTTCAAAACATCAATTACGAGTGTGGACGAAGCGACAGCCTGCGGGAGTTTTGTTTCTGGAGCAAAAGAAAGATTTCCGGTAAGGGAAACTTCAATAGAACTGTTCTCTGTCTTCCTGATTCCGATCCAGGCATTTCTTGTAACAAGGGTATTCAAAATTACCCTGTCACTAAGGCTACATGAAGCATCAAGATCCAGTAATCCGGTAGAGTCAAACGACAGTTTTGCCTCAAGCGATGTTCCGCCAAGTCCCGAAGGGAAAGTTTTTTCATCAAGAAAAATCCCCGAATCTATTTTGAACAAAACATCACTACCCGTATACTGCGCAAGAATATTTGCTTTCTTAAGATACAAACCTTTTGAAAGTGACAAAACTTCATCTGTAATATACGAAGCAGAAAAAGCTTTTACACTTCCGTCAAGGCCCAGCGTAAACTCATCGAGAGAAACTTTTGTTCCACCGAGATCCCCCGGAAGAGCAGCCGGTAGTACCAGATTGCCCGTAAAAGAAACAAAGCCTTCATCTTCACAGGAAGTCGCAACATATGCTCCAGCATCACAAAGTCGTACCCCACCGAAAGAAAAAGCCAAACCATAAGCACCGGCCTTGAACGAACGGATTGTTCCGGAATTCGCATCTACAATAAACTCATCTATTTTAAGCGTCAGGTTTGCCAGATCTTTAGGAGCATGTTCCGTAAAACCTGCCTCTCCTGAAACATCAAGAATGAATTTTTCTTCACTGTCTTTTTCAAAAAGAATATCTGCATTTTTTACAGCAAGAGCGTAAATTCCGCTTCCGATAGTTCCGTGGATATTTTGCGCGGCAACCCGGCATTCATTTATTGAACCGTCTGATGCAAACTCCAGATATGCATCGGGAATTTTTACACTGCGCAAAAACTCCGGAAACTTTTCGTCATCAAACGAGGCGCCACCGCGGAATCCTACACTACCTGAACTGTGTACGGTCAGTTCATCAAAGCTGAAACTAACACCACCGAAAGTGAAATCAATATCTGTTTCTGCACAAATTGAATCAAACAAAACAGTTCCGGAAGAAAGATTCATCTTTATATCACTGACCGAAACTTTTGAAACAGCAAATCCCGGCGGAAGAATAAGTCCGCATTGTTTAAAACCAAGTCCGGCATCATTGTTGTCTGCAAACACATTAAATTCTGAAAAGGCAATTTTCCAGTCACCAAACAGAGGAATAACATATTCACCGGTTGCTGTAGCATCGATTTTTCCCAGACCGTTTGTCCAGTCAATAAAAAGTTCCTTTACATATATTCTTCGCTCAGACAGAATACCTGGAAAATCAGAAGGAAGAGTCATCCAGGCACTCAAAGAAATTCCGTTGCCGGTAATACCAAAATTTTCAACAGAAAAACAGCAGTTCCATATTTCAAAAGGACTAACAGAAGCCTGTTCCATATTTACAACGCATCCGTTTTCTATAAAAAGTTTTCCTATCGAAACGGAAACCCCGTCATCAATGCCGGTAAAAAATATATTGCAGTCAATAAGCATTAGTCCGTTGGATGAAAGAGAAATTCCTCCTATCTCAAACTCAGCCATTCCCAGTTCAAATGAGAAACCCTTTATAGAACCAGAAGAAGAACACGAACCGTCCGGAAAAATTTTTACACCAGGATAATCAAAAGTTTGGCTGCCTAAAGAAGAAGGCATCGAAACCCTGAATCCAGCTACAATTCCATTTTTAGTAAGTTTGGTTTCATACAGGATATCATTTTGGGAAGAGAAACTTATTTTAACATTCTGTTCGTTAACAACTGTTAAAGCCTGTCCGTCTGCATCAAACTTAATTCGTCCCAGATTGAACCGAACGTCACGGAACGTTACATAATTTTCTTCTATAATAGTATACTCACCGTCATTTGAAAAACCGACACCTTCTATTTCCCATCCTGCATATTCATAAGTAAAAGTGTCACCCGAATGCGAATCAGGAAAAACAGAACCGTCTGCAAAAAAACGTATTCTGAAATCATTGTATTCACAACATCCACTTATTTCTGTTGACGCAAGAATACCCTTGAATCCGATTCCTGAATTATCCAGTTTTACGCCCGAAGCGTTTACAGAGTAACCGTTAGCAGAATCAAATACAAAATCACGGTAAACTGCATCTGACTCAATACTGCCGTCACAAGAAATTTTAGTGTTTCCAAGTATGATAGAATCTATTCCCGACATTTGGAAATCCAAAACGGGCGATGAACACTGTACAAGGCTGTTATTTTCTGACTCCTGAATAAAACGGCTTGAGCATATATAAACAGGAATAGAATTAATTACAAGTATATTTTCTTCTTTAACAGAAGTCGACAGACCACTCAAAAAGCTACCGTCAGGTTTTACAACAAAAGAATTGAAGGCAAGATATAATTCACCTTCCTCAAATTCCTTATATACACTTCCTGAACACTGCAAAGCGCTAGAGACGAAAGACATTTTATCTATACTCAGTTCCCAGTTCCCAGAAACATAACTTAAACCTGATTCTTCAAATTCAGGTGATGCCGTCATTGATGTGTAAGTAAATTCTGCCCCGGTAAAAGCGATACTGTCCTGTCGTTTTCCATCATACATAAAATTCAATTTTGAACAGTCAAGAAACCCTTTTTCTACAAGAAAAGATTTTCCGTCAAAAACAAATTCACGTACAGCAAAAGAATAATTCCCGTAAAAAACTTTGACAGGGACTTCATCATCAGAATATTTCCTGCGTGCAGAAAAACTTCCGTCACTTTCCAGTAAAACAGAATTAACGCAAACAGGATTTTCTGAAAGCGGAACAGGTATTTGAAGATTACAGGTAACACCATTTTTACTGACTGTTCCTTTGTCAAACCTGATATAAGTTCCATAATCCGTGTGTAAATCAAAATCAAATAAAATTTCACTCTCACAAATGATATCATTAAAATCACAGGTATTAACGCACAGTCCACCAACGGCAATTTTTTTATCAAAAGCAGTAATAAATCCCTTTTTGACAAGCAGACCGTATTTTCCATTGACTGCAACAACAGACGCATCAGATATTTCAAGAGGGAATCCGAATACGCTTGAAGAAACTGAATTGATCTTTGATTCAGAAAAATCAATTTGGCCGGCATCGAAATAAATATCACTGACAGAACAGATTTCATTTTCACCGTCAGTTAATGAACCAGAACAAACAATTTTCCCGTTTGAATCAAAATGAACATCTTCGGATTTTATATAAACATTTCCAAAATTTATTTTATCTACAATATCGCCTTTTTCATTTCTGAATGTAAAATTGGAGTATGAGAAATCAGCCTTACCTGAAGATTCATCAAGAACAAAATCATGTACATAAATATCAAAAAAATCACCTGAAGAATTTTTTACAACAAAAGATGCCGTATTGACATTAATGCATGAGCTCAAGACGAAAGCATCTGCAATACACATTCTTATATTGTTTTCTGTAATATAAAATGATTTTGCGGAATCAGTTTCTGCATGCAGACTTTTATTATCCACGGAAACAGAAATATTATGCAGCGGAATTTTCTTTTCATTTTCTGAATTAACTATATTCAGTTTTGCCGGCACAACATAAGCATTTCCGTTAAAATATTTTTTTTCATCAGATAGTTGAACTGAATCAATATCTTTCACAGTAAATGTGTCAGTCTTTACAGACAACAAATTTGTCTTTGCAGCTTTGCTTTCCGGAACAAATTCTGCAGGGAAACCTGCTGTGACTTTATCAAAATAAATTTCCTGATTACGTCCAGAAGATGTCTCCTGAAAATAAGATACATCATAAAATACGAATCCTTCTGAAATTGTAAATCCAAAAGAACGGCATTGAAACTCCCAGTTGCATGCAGAAACAGTATATTTATTTTTCAAAGACGGTTCTACAGCTACACATTCCTGTATTTCCCCTTCAGAAATTTTTATCTTTGAAACATCAAGAGGAACAGATTCAATTTTTTTATTTTCACAGTCCACTGAAAGCATACCGGGAACAGACAGCAATGCATTCACAACTTCGAAATTTTCACCTGAAACACTTTGCCTCATTTTACCCGAAACACAAATACCTTTTATATTCTGGTTAAAATCAAATTCAAAAGTTTCATCTTCCCTCATATGTTTTCCAGCAAGAATAAACATTTTCTTTGAACTGTTTCCTGCTTTGTCAAAGGCATAAACATTTATACAATATGACTTATTTTCATCAAGATCCTTAAGCACCGCTTCCTTTACTGTTGCAGAAAGTGTAACGTTATTCCCGGCACCATAATCAATCAAAATATAGTCCATACCCGAACCGCGATCACTCACATCTCCCCATTGGATTTTTGCATCATCCATGTTCTGGCAGCTTTCAGAAACATATGTTTTTCCACTCCACTGAACACTTCCCTTACCCGTTGCAAATTCTGGTGGAACAACATCAATCAGACATTTTTGAACAAGAACATCTTCATTTCCGGCCTTATCAAAAATCTTCAGAGAAATTTCAGAACTTTCAAAAACTGTAATTTTTTTCTTCATAAGCCCGTTGTTTTCTATTTCAATCCATTCGGGTTCTGAAACAGATTCACTTTGTAAAACAGGTTTAACAGAGTAAGCGAAGTTTTTGATTCCAGTATTGTCAGTTCCCTGACACCAGTTAATGTTAACAGAACTTTCAGAATACCATTTTGCAGAATCGATCTGAGGGGTAAGCCACATTGTAAAATTCTTTGGCGGGGAAGTATCAATTCTGAAAACATATTCGGCTGCCCGGCTGCATCTTCCATTCTTTCCTACAGAATATGCTCTGAAACAGTAAAATTCACCTTCCATATTGTCATCCAGATTTTCAAAATAAATTTCTTCACGCAGTTTTCCTCCTGTTTTAATGTCAGACATATTTTTATAAACCACAAGAGAACTTTCATTTATTTTTCCGGAAGAATTCAAAGACCCTTTATAGAAAGACCATACAATGTCACTTATATCAGAATTTGCCGTTCCTCCATTTATGCTGATACATGCTGTCTTTTCACGCGAGCCTTCTTTTGAATTGTAAGACATTTTGTGGGTCGAACTTTTTACCGATGGCTCAAGCGGAACTGCACTGTTTTTAATAAACACAAATTCTTTGACAGAACTTTTGTTACCTGCATTATCAACTGCATAAAAGCCAATAATATTTCTTCCTTCAACAAAAGAATCTATAGAAAAATCAGGATTAACCGTGGCAACAGCTTTTTTCCCGTTCAGAATATAATAAAAACACGAAATTCCTTCCTGACCGCATACTTTTTTTTCTTCTGCATTAATACTTGTAGTTAAAGAAAATGACGGGTTTACCGTATTTAAGTCAGTATCAGAATCCGCAACAAGATAATCGCCGCTGACAATTCGTTTTCCTGCAGAAATGAACTCAACATCTTTCAAGACAGGAGGCGTTTTGTCTTTTACAAAAGAAATACTTTGTTTGGAAATATTTCCGCATCCGTCATCTGCTTCTACAGAAACTTCGTGCAAACCTTCTTTCAGGGAAGAAATGTCCAGTGAATACTCATTTTGAGAAACAAAAATCTGCTTTTTCGGAAGAGAATCCATAATCAAAAATACAGACGGCTTTTGTGAAATCGAATCTTTAACAGTAAAATTTTTCAATAAAAGTGAATCTGCCGAAACAAATTTTTGTGCAGTAAAACTCAATTCAGGAGGAACGGAATCAACTTTTAAATTGGAAACACTGCATCTGCTTTCATTGCCGGCAATATCACAAACCTTAAAAACCACGCTATGTATTCCGTGCTCTTTTATAATAACAGAATTTCCTTTTACAAAATTTTTCCCGTCAAGACTGTATGCCCACGATTCGTTATCTACACCTGAAAGAGAATCAGAAGCAGAAGCCATAACATTTATTTTCTTTTTCCAGACTCCACCCGAATCTTCAGATACACTCAGTAAAGGTTTTGTCTTGTCAATTCTTACAGTCTTCACGGGAAAATCAAGTTTATTTCCTGCAAAATCGCAAACCGAAAACTGAACATTATGAATGCCCTCTTTGCTTATATTCAAACTACGTCCCGAACCAAAAGAATTTTTCCATGAATTCAAATCAATTCCTGAAATACTGTCTGCGGCAGAAGCAACAAGTTTTACATCAGAAGTGCTCCACTCTCCATTTGAAGAATCAATTATCCCTGAAGAAACCGGACTCTGGGAATCAATAGAAATATATTTTGTAACAGTTGTCGTATTTCCAAGCATATCCGTTACACACACAGAAAACGAATGGTTTCCCTGGGTATCAAAAGTCACCGTCGGTACTGCTGACGAAAAATTGGATAAAAATGGAGGTGTATACGGATTTCCGTCTTTATAATATTTTATACTGCTTATTCCACAACCCGCAACAGAAGGAACGTCACAAATGTCTGTAGGAATTCTTACATTAAGTGAAACACTTTCTTTGTCAGTGAATTTTCCGTTAATCAAAGGCGCACTTGTAGAAAAAACCGGAACACTTACTTTGTTATCATAGTATACTTTTGCGTCAATTGATGGATTCGCCTTCTGCCATGTAAGGATAAAGGTTACGTCAAAAGCGCATGAAAAAGTCAGCCTATTGTTGCTGTAATTCGGTCCGCTTCTGTCCCTTGTAGTCCAGCCTTTTGCAGAATAAGTGCTGGCGTTAAAACGCATACTGTTTCCCTTGACCCAGGCCGTATTGTCCTGCACATATTTTGCCTTGCAGTCAGTAATGTCTATGTAAACAAGATTGTCTTTATCTTCACCCTGAAAGTCAGAAGCAAATAAAAATGAACAGAACAAAGACTGAACAAGTATAAAAATGAAAATAATTTTTTTATAAATCTGAACCATTATTTTCCCTCATCAATGCTTTTGAAATTGCTGCTGCAATATTTTTTTACATTAAGTCCATCCTCATCCCTTAAGACACAAAAGCACGAACCGTTGACAAGAGAAGAAACACAGAAAAAGTCCGAAACAGAAAAGTCTGCGTGGCCGTCATCAAAATCAAGAGCCAGCATATTTCCTGAAAGATTAATCAATGCCTGCTCTGAATATGAAAAAAACATCTGCGCATTTACCGTTTTGTTTTCCAGACTTTCATTCATAAATGTTTTAAGGCTTTCGCTACACAAAAGTTCGTACGTTTGTTTTAGTTTTGTTTCATCAAGAAAAATACATTTTATGGTATCCGCATTTCTGTCATAAAAAGCCGCGCCGAGTCCGTCATGTTCAAACAAAGAAATATAAGAACAGTTTTCAAAACAAACAGATTCTTTTGCTTTCCATGAATCAGAATATGTTACAGGAATTATTTCAGTTTCTGTTCCGTAATCGGCAATAAAATAGTTTTCGTTTTTATTGTAAGGAAGAAAAACAGCACTGTGCAAATACGTTCCGCAAAAAACCTGATTATTTTCGTTACCCAAAAAGACTTCCATAGAATCTGCTCCATTATCATACACCAAGCAGAAAAGAGGATTGTCATTTACAGCTGTTCCAGAAAACGATTTTAAGGGCAAATTTGTTTCAGATGAAAATACACACTTTGTTTCGTAAGCCGGGCAGTCAAATATCTTCGTTCCTAATCCGCTTTCATTTACGCAGACCAGAATTTTTTCACTTGTGTAAACTGCACTGACACGGGGCTGATTAAAAAGATTTTCTTCAACAACCGCAGAATTTACTTCACTGCCGTTTCTGAATACTGAAAGAACAGCGTACCTGCCTGACTTGTCAAGCAGAGTGACAGTTCCTTTTCCGACATCACTAAAGCGGGACAAGTCAGATTCACAGATTTTCTTATATTTTTTTGAAACTTCAAATATCTTTTTTGCACTAATACTTTTGTCATTGGTATTTACAAAAACTTCTTCTATAAATATGTCAGTAAAGCAAACAAAACCCAGCGTTCCGTTTTCAAAATAAAAGGGCAGAATTTTATTTATATCAGATTTGCATTCGTAAAAAAAGGGCACAGGTTCATTGCTTTCATCTGCAAAAAAAACAGTTGCCCTTCTTCCTTCACCAAAACAGAAAAACCCTCCGGACGCATTTTCAAAAAAGGTTCGGACAGTACATTCAGAAATTACAGAATCAAAATTCAGTCTGTTAACAGAAAGCGAACCGTCTGCATGATAAAGCTGAACTTTTTTTGCATCGGTTTCAAAAACAAATGCCCCGTCTTTTCTGTCATGAATCACACCTAGCGCACCTGCAAAAATTTTTCCGCAGATAACCAGAACCAGAATAAATAAAAAACGCTTTTCCATTACCCTTCCTCTTTTATAAAAACAAAAAAATAAATTTTTAAACTTGCTATATATTAATTGCATTTGTTTTTTCAAAAAGTACAAAAAAAATAAAAAAAACCGCCAAAATTGAGAAAATTCTCGCATTTGGCGGTTTACAGGTAATGGTATTTTAAAACTTTATTTAAAACTGCATGGATAGTTACAAATCTATCCCTGAAAAATTATTTTATCTTTCTTACAAACGCATCCTTGAATCCAAAGTCACGGAATTTGGCAAGTACAGCTCCGTATTCGTCAACAGTCAGCGGTCCGGCCAGAACTTTGTACAGTCCCTTTGCAGTTTTTACAACACAAAGCGGGAACTTTGAATAACGTTCTTTTGCAGCGTAAACATTTTTTATATCCCCGAACGTAGCAAACTGGATATAATAGCCTTTCGCAAGTTCAGATTCAGACTCAAGAATATTTTCATTGTCATTTGCTTTGACTTCAGAAACTTCTTCTTTCTTTTCCTGAACTTCTACAGGCTCAAGAACAATAGGCTCTTCTTTTTCTACCACAGACATAGCATTTTCTGCAGTCTCTGGAACAGGGGCTTCGGGTTCAGCCGGAACAAGAATAATCGGTTCGTAAGCTTCAGTCTCATCTTCTGCTATAACAGCGTCTTCTGCGCTTTCTTCCGGAACTTCGGTAACCTCAGGTTCTTCTGAAACCTCAGTGCTCTGTTCTTCAATATCTTCTGTAACAGCGTCTTCAATCGGCTCGGCTTCAAACAACTCTTCGGCTACGGCTTCTTCTTCGGCATCAAAAGCAACTTCGCCTTCAGCCTCCTCAGGTGTTTCATCAGGTTCAACTGAAGCTACTTCTTCACCTTCCATGTCGCCTTCAAGAACACTTTCCTTTTCTTCTTTAGGCATCTCTATAACAGCGTCTTCAACTGGTTCTGCTTCAAACGGCTCTTCGGCTACGGCTTCTTCTTCGACATCAAAAGTAACTTCGCATTCATCTTCTGCAGGTGTTTCATCAGGTTCAACTGACGCAACTTCTTCTCCTTTCATGTCGCCTTCAAGAACACTTTTCTTTTCTTCTTCAGACATCTCTATAACAGCGTCTTCAACCGGCTCGGCCTCAAACGGCTCTTCTGGCACAACAGTCTGCGGCTCTTCTTCTACAGGTGCGCTTTCTTCGACAGAAATGGCTTCTTCCTCTACAGGAGTACTCTCTTCTGCGGGCACTGGTTTTTCGGCAGAGGAATCTTCATTCTGCATTTCTGCACGCTCGGCAGGAGATGCCATTTCTACATTATTTTTTTCTTCTATAAAATCACCGTCGGTTTCGATATATTCTTCATACTCGTATTCGCTCTGTTCAGGAACGACAGTTTCTTCGGGAGCAATATTTTCTTCGGTTTCTTCTTCTGGTTCAATCTGAACAGCGTCAATATCTTCGGGAATAGGTTCTGCAACGGCAGTTTCTTCTACAGATTCAGTCTCTTCTGCAGGTACGTTTTCTTCGGCTGCAACTGCTTCTTCAACTACAGGTGTGCTTTCTTCTGCAGCAGCTTCCTTAACAGAATCAGTTTCTTCTTTGACAGCCGTTTCTATTGCAGCAGTCTGCGCGCTTTCTTCTTCCGGTACCTTTTCTTCTTCAAAAGTACGCAAAGACAGAATTGCACTGCCAGACACAGATTCGTCAAAACTTCCCGACCTTGGAGCAAGCTTAACCTGCAGTTCGGTGCCTTTTTTTATACCAAGCCGTTCAGCCGACTCGCCCGACAAAAGAATTGCCACACCTTCTGCCTGATCAATTGTTCCAAGATTAAGCACCTGTAGAACAGAACCGTTGGCAGGATTCGTAATCGTAACACTATCCCCTGGAAGATAACCGGCAGTTTTTGCAAACAATCCGGAAGGAAGTTCCCCTTTGGAGGCAACCGCAATGCGCCCGTCAATAGACGAACCGGACGCAAAAAGAAGCGTTGCCGAAAGTAAAATAAATACTGTGCTCAGAATTTTCTTCATATATCCTTCCTTAAAATTGAACGATTGAGCAAGTTTCAACTTGCGATTAAGTTCAATTAATACGCGTAAGCGTATACGTTATATAAGACAGTTGTGCAGCAACTGTAGTTTTGAAGGATGGCGCTAATTCCGACATCCTTCATATATCCTTCCTTTAAAAATCACCGGCGGCTTGTCCGGAAATTTTTCCTTATTCCATTAAAAATATCAGCGGCAATTTCAAAGCCAAAATCTCTGACTGACTGCGTGCTGTCTGTAATTTTAGAAGTCCCTTGAGGAATTTTCTTTCCGCCAAAAAGAACTTCATCCTTATCTATATCAATAACTGTATATGAAAAAGAACTTATATTGTCCAAAAGGGCTCCCGACGGATTCGTTGAGTCCGAAACATCAAATTCCCCTGTCAGTTCAACAAACAAATCTGTTCCGCTTTCACGCGCTTCATCCAAAGACTTTCTGAAAACTGAATCAAATTCTTTTGGATCAGAAGAAACTGGCGGTGAATTCGAAATTATAATTCCGTTTGAAAAGAATGTATCAAACAGCGCATCCTCAATGATGTAGACACAATTTCTTATTTCACCACCCGAAGGATCATCCTGGATAATCTGAACCCCCCCAGAAGGAAAAGCCGCCGCAAAACACGGGGCAAAAAGCAGCATTGCAAACAAAAGAGCTGTATTTTTTCGTTCCATAAAGTATTTCATCAGAATCTCCGCAAAACAAAACTTGTCTTCATATAAATCATCGGAATTTCATTGATTCAGTTTAGTTTTTTCTTATTTTTCCTGCGGAATTGAAGAAAACGGCAAGGTGTGGTATCATTTTTGAAATGAACAAGGTTGACAACAGACTTTATATAATAGGAGCCGGATTTGCCGTGATCTTAACAGAAAAAAAGTTTTCGGTACAGTTACGGCTTTCCTTGACGATGATAAAAATCTGATAGGAACAAAAATAGACGGAATTCCGGTTTTGGGGCCTATAGACAGCATGGCCGATGCACTGCGCGTAAATCCTGTAGACCAGGCCGTAATTGCCATTCCAAGCGCACCGGTAGAAAGAATACGCTCTATTTACAACGTCCTAAAAAACTGCGGCTAGATCGGAAGAGCACACGTCTGAACTCCAG
>OQVU01000281.1_pt1 | contig 18175 bp, 16 predicted proteins | sample 1691611 | NCBI WGS metagenome assembly OQVU01 (sample SAMN03418272, study PRJEB22391) | human gut metagenome | biome: human-gut; feature: organic feature; material: feces | host: Homo sapiens | place: Tanzania | collected 2013-01
GTCCCGTTAAAGTGGACTAATCGCTCTTTGAATTAATTGAAATACAGTCTTTTGCCAGAGATTTCAATTGTGCAACGATTTGACTTTTTAACTTAGCAGTATCATTTAAATGACTGCTATGTTTAAAGTCTACTTCACAATATCAAAGAATTATTATCATCCTTTTTTAATAGCTATTTGAATAATATTTAACTGATCCCGAGTTTAACGGGACACTAATGATATAATGTTTTAATAATCATAAATACAGGTTGTCTTATAATGTCAAGTTGTATGACTAAAACACAGTGACCTCACTTAAAAGTTGAGGTTCAAGACTAATCATGTCTTGTTCTCTGTCCAAGTCATAGTAAATGAAAGAGCCTTCGTTTTGGAATAGGGTAGTATCCTTTGAATTCGTCAAATAAAGTGGTAACACTTTAGTAAATACACGCCAAGACGTCTTGCCACTCTTTACAACAGCATCGATATCGTCTATACGCGGCTGGATATTTATCTGAAATGGAACAGTAGCATAAGAAGCCAATTCTGCCACCATTCGCTCCTTGTCACAACCAAATATCATCAGATGAGTATGAACCTGTGCAGAAGGATACTTCTTACGTACTCCTTCTAAAATAAGTGTGTCTATGATATCTGACGGATAACATTCTTCAGGATAATCGCACATCATTTTATCTATTGAAGAGCGTTTGCTTTCATCCATTTTGTAATTGTCAGAAGGTTCTCTTTTATACACAATTTTACCAGTATATAGCCTTCCAAAAAGTTCTACCATGAAAATGATAGACTTTACATACTTGATTTCATTGTTAGGTAGTACTGTTATTGTTTTCATTTCTACCCTATTTCAATAGGTTAATCTCTTCTAAATATATCCCTGGTATATACCTTCTCCTTGACATCGTCCAGACATGCGTCATAGCGGTTAGCGATGATTGCATGGCTTTCCGTCTTGAAGGCATCCAGATTGTTAACGACCTTGCTGCCGAAGAAAGTGCTGCCGTCTTCAAGTGTCGGCTCGTAGATGATAACCTCTGCTCCCTTTGCCTTGATGCGTTTCATGATTCCCTGAATGGCAGACTGGCGGAAGTTGTCGGAATTGGATTTCATCGTCAGACGATAGACACCAATGACGCATGAATTTACCTCTGCACCAAACTGGTTGTTCTCGGAATAGCTATACCAGCCTGCTTTCTGTAATACTGCATCGGCGATATAGTCTTTGCGTGTGCGGTTGCTCTCTACGATGGCCTCTATGAGGTTTTCAGGAACATCGGCATAGTTTGCCAAAAGCTGTTTGGTATCTTTTGGCAAACAATAACCACCATAGCCGAAGCTTGGGTTATTGTAATGAGTACCAATTCGTGGATCAAGACCTACACCTTCTATGATAGCTTTGGTATCAAGACCTTTGACCTCAGCGTATGTGTCAAGCTCATTGAAATAGCTTACGCGAAGGGCAAGATAGGTATTGGCGAAGAGTTTCACTGCCTCGGCTTCCTTCATGCCCATGAAAAGAGTATTAATGTTCTCCTTGATGGCTCCTTCCTGAAGAAGTGCTGCAAATGTTTTGGCTGCCTCTTTCAACATCGCAACATCGGTAACGGCATTGATAGCTTTGTTTTCTTCTGCAAACTCAGGACGCTCGATAATCTTAGGATAGCCTACTATTATGCGGCTTGGATAAAGGTTATCGTACAACGCCTTGCTCTCGCGAAGGAACTCGGGAGAGAACAGAAGATTGAACTTCTTCGCTCCCTTTTGCGCATACTTCAAATAGAGGCTGCGAGTATAGCCCACAGGTATGGTACTCTTGATAACCATCACGGCGTCGGGGTTCACCTCAAGCACCAGATCGATAACCTCCTCTACATGGGTTGTATCGAAGTAGTTCTTTACCGGGTCGTAGTTGGTTGGTGCTGCGATTACCACGAAGTCGGCATCCTTATAAGCCGCCTTGCCATCAAGAGTAGCAGTAAGGTTGAGTTCCTTCTCTGCCAAATATTTCTCGATATAATCGTCCTGTATCGGCGATATACGATTGTTAAGTTTCTCCACCTTTTCAGAGATTACATCCACTGCCGTAACATGATGGTGCTGAGACAGCAATGTTGCTATACTCAGACCGACGTAGCCTGTACCGGCTACCGCTATTTTTATATCACTGAAATTATTCATAGTTATTAATAATATTTTCTTGTTTTGATATTTCTAACACGGATAGTACCGATAATACGGAGCTTGTTCGCGTTGGGACGCTCACATGGCGTTTGTTGAACGAGAACGACACGAATGAGATAAATACGGATTCGACACGGAGTTTCATGAATACAAATTGCCTTTGTTCGGTTGTTAAAGTAGAATCTTTATATTCTTTTTCTCCGCTCGACAACCTGAAAGCGAGCTTTCATTGTTCTCACTTATCGAAAAGAATCCAGATCTTCACTGCTGTACATTTTTTATATTTAATGCTCAGCTGCAAAGATGTTTTTCCGAAATTAAGCCTTAATTTGAGGGCTTACAAATATTCTTCGCTATTCGCTTGGGAGTGTTTGATGATAGAACTGACATGAATTTCTTATTTTATTCGTAATATGGATTAGTATCAAAATCAAAGTGAATGTTGTCATTCAAATGAAATTTCTTGAGAGATGTTTTAATATCCGCAGAAACATTGGCCTCATAAGGAACATCTATATTCGTGATATAGCCATCACCACGCCTTTGGTCTCCATCTGACCCATATTGTAAACGCACATTTGCAGAACCAGAAACTTTTAAGACAACTTCATTTGACGTAATATCATCAACTGCTATGCTATCAATGCAATAGTTTTCTATTGAAGAATGAGTTGATAGACTATCAATATCATCATACGTTTCATATATGGTAGCCATGAGTATCTCATGATTGATTTCGGCATCCAAACGAGATACAACTTGCTGACGTATATCATTCATGCAATCAACAAATCCATTAAACGAACCTATAACGTTATTAACCAACTCGCTTGTTTCAGAGTCTGACACATCAAAAGTGTCTTTGTTTATATGCGTATATTTACTGAGAGAATCAATAGATGCCAACAAATTCTTACGAGCATTATCAATATAACCATTCAATCCCATAGCAGACAATGCATTATTGTCAAAACCTCCATAAATGGCATAATTTATTCTATCAGCACGAGTAATAACAGTCACACCTTTTTCATTTTTTGTCGGTTTATACCATGAACATCTCTGTACATCGTTAGAGGGGGCTAAACGATGCAATATATGTCTTGATAATTCTCGAATCGAATAAGCAAAATTATTGAAACGTAACTTGCTTTTCATCTGCAAATTATCGAAAGCTGCCTCGCATAGCTCATGCTCAAACTGTGTCTTTATTAAAGTTTTGTTTATCGATAACATATCAAAATGCTAATATATTACTCTTGACTATATCACTAAAACATAAATTTTATTCTAAACCAAGTTTATGGAAAAATATCTTGTTACGCATCGTTGCATCATCAATCACTTTTTTAAATGACATGATTTCTACATATGCGTTATAGCTTGATACATATCCAAAATAACCTTCATCATCAGGACTGACTGTCAGATTGGATTGCTCTGCGAACTCTCTGATTTGCGAAACTATATCACAGACAATATATACATAAACTGGCGTAGATTGCCTGTTTACTTTGACAGGTTCGATGCCATCGGGCATTTCATACTTTCCATCAAGTATTTTTCTTGAATATCTGAGAGCTTGCGAGATTGGATTATCAGCATCAGAATAATCCTTCCTTTTAGGTCTCTTGAATTCGATTACGGTTACAGGAGACGTGATGCTGTTTTCTCCATTTCTGAAAAACATCCTCTCGTTATAGAAGACCACTACATCTGGCTCTTTGTGGTCTTTTTTAGAAATCACTTTATCTGACGCAATGTAATGACTAAACACAAGTCTTTCATCCAAAAGCCACAAGTTATGATCTTCATAATCAACCTCTCTATCATCCTTTATCATAGGGAAGAACAAATTATGAAGTTCACTCTCTAAGTGAGCGCTACCAGAATCTGTTCTTTTGCGAAGTTCATTATAGAGGTCTATAACTTTCTTCCTGCTACAAACATAATGGGCTAAGTCATTCTTGCCTTCATCTGTTACTTTTGAAAACAAATCTTTGACCTGCTCCTTTATATTGTCTGTATTTATATCTTCTTGCGAAGCCAGAAGATCATTTATCTCAATACGAGACTTCTGTTCTTTCTCAAATTTAATTTTCTGAAATCTTAGTTCCAAATCTAAATCGGATATTCCTAAGGGGAGGTTTTCCATGTCCAGGTCTTTCAACAAGCTCTTGTTCCAAGGTGCTATACTCGAAACATAATCCAGTACTTTTTGTTTCTTTGCCTGAAATTTTTCTTGAATGTAATCCTTGAAGAATTTCTTCGTTATAAGACTAGCTTCTCTTTCGATTCGTTCAACGGATATGTCGGCAAAAATGTCTTCTTCATTATGGGCTAATGAGAAATCACCTCTTTCTGTATCAACATGGTCATCCAAATATTTTCCAATTACATAGGAACGGATAGCATAATTTCTTTGTTTCCCATTTTCTATATCAATCAAAGTATCTTTAAATTCAGGAACATAATTGTGTATGGGGCTATTTGTAACCTCTCGGCGGTGTGCTGTTAAAATCACTTTATTTGCCAAAGAGGAGAAATAGACTTTATACGATTTTACAGTAAATCGATGCTTTGTATGCTTTTTATCTTGTAATACGAAAGATTCTTCTTGAACAAACTGGATTGTATCATTCTTGCTTACAAAATCATTTAAGACAATAGGATTAGTTCCATCACTCTCTTTCAATGTTATAATAGGCATGCCTTCTGTATTATCCACAAAAAGTACCAAAAGGCGTTCCACAAGTTTTCTTGCTATAACATTTAACCCATTGTCGGCATTATAACCTTTCACTGCGGATTTCAAATGAAGTATTGTCTTGCAAGCAACAATCTCTTCTTGACACAATTCATTAGTTTCATTCTCGATAATTTCTTCATTGTGACCAAAGTCAAAAGTTCTATGCCAATACTTATTTTCAAAACAATAATAACTGTCAATAGACACTTTTTTAAAATACTTGAGATACATAAATCTTCCAAAACCTTTTCCACCAGATTCGTATTTATGTCCTGATAGATAGGTATCGAAAGAGTCTCGATTTGCGTCAGTAAAGCCAACTCCATTGTCTATGACATCAAAGCCAATGATAGAACCACAAACAGAATCCTCTTTATCATTAAAGCTTTTCTGACCATCTCTGATAGCTATAATATCAATAGAGCCATTAGGACGCTTGCCTATAGAGTCTATAGAATTACATACAGCCTCAATTATTGGGGTCAAATATGTTGTTTGGGCTTTAATGCCTTTCACTATTCCAGAAATATTTAGCTTGCTCATAGTATTTGTTTAATTATTGTCCCGTTAGAGCCGACAATCGCTCTTTGAATTAATTGAAATACAGCCTTTTGAAAGAGATTTCAGATGTTAGACGATTTGAATTCTCTACTAAGCAGCATCATAGAAATGCCTGCTATATTCAAAGTCTACATCACTAATATCAAAGAACTTTATCATCCTTTTAAATAGCTATTTGAATAATATTTAACTGATCCCGAGTTTAACAGAATACTAATTAGTATTACTAATTATTGATTCCTCATTTCTTTCGCCATATATTCTAAAAGATCAGCAAGTATAGCGGCGTCATCAACCTGCTGGCAGAGTCTGCTTGCCTCCGGCTCAAGAAACCTCCGCCGTATATCAGTCTTTAGAAGAAGTTTTACCACTTCCTTGTCAAATGCTTTCTGCAAGTCATTATATAGTTCGTTACTCATCTTTATAAATTTTAAATTCTATATGACATGGTAGTATACGACGACACCGCCATCATAAATAGCATTCGGAAGTAAAGAAGCGAGGTGTTCTTAGCTAGTTACTTATTATCATCAAATGTTCGATTTGACATTAGTCCTTCTTTTCTATTGATTTCAAGAATTCATTTCTGTCATTCTCCCAAATTGTATCATACTCAACCTTCATACTCTATAAATGTTCCTTCAGCTGATTCCACTTACTAATGTCGTTGCATGAATGACGGCACTTATTAGAGTTGCCGATCAAGCCTATCAGTGATAACGTGGCAGGGTGCGTTATGGTCTCCCACAGATGGCGCGGATTCACACAGATGCTGATGGTTACGTTTATTCCTTATTTAAAGCCCGATAACGTTTTGTGGCAAAAACGACATGGCTTCCATCTGCCCATTCCCATACATTCGTTATATAATAATGTTTGGTTGGTTTTTTATCAAGTCTGTCTGGAAAAGACGTGGTCTCCACAACCAAATCACACTTAAGAGTTGTACCAGCGTCAAATTTAACTTCAAAATTGTTGACTTGGGTAATGAAATCGTCATCTCGAATCTCTGCAACAATTTGTTCTCCATTGAAACGGCAATGCCATTTCAATTTTATGTCATGTGCAAATACAGGAGAGATTACAGCTACAGTTGTACCTGTAATTGTTTCTGAAGTTTTCGTTTTACCATCAGGTATGATTTTGCGATCAAAGTCAGCACGCTCAATTTTAGACAACACATGGTTTCCACCTTCATCCACAGACTTAATAGAAGATTCTATAGAAACAATTGAAGGCTCTTTTTGTGCATCTTTATAAAAAGAAGAAACACATTTATGCAAAGTTTCATCACTTTCTACTAGAATTTTAGTCTCTTCTGCAGAAATATTTCCACTTTTCAACTTCTCTAGAATTTCAATACGTTTATCTATGTTTTCTAATGCGTTTTGTTCTTTGTTGAAAAAACGATTAACAGAACCAGACAATAAAAGAAGAAGTGTTGCTCCTAAAATAGTATCCTTATTAAAAATAACCTGCAAAGAGCTGATAACACCTCCTGGCTCCAATGCACAGGCTTCAATTCTTATACAGTCACCTGTGTACTGTGCCATATGCTGCAATGCCTTTAATAACTGTAATTGGCATTTATTCAACACAATTGCATCCATCTGATGCTTTTGTTCTTCGTTTAAATAAAAATGGACATCCAAATCTATTACTGAGAATTCTTTATTCATAATTGCATCTTTTTAGTTAATACTCTATTATGGCATAGCCATTTGTATAGGCACTTACAAAAGTGCCTATATATTGAGTTTGATACATTTCCTCTCCATGACATAGTCAAAGCAAGCTTTGCTCTGCTCATTTGGATTGACGGAAATGCTGTAAAAAAACTGCGCGAAATTTGACTTTTTAACTTAACTGTATCATTTAAATGCCTGCTATATTCAAAGTCTACGTCACAATATTAAAGAACTATATAGTACTCCTTTTAAAGGGGTATCTGATTAACATTCAACAGAACGGAAATTCCTTATATATATTACAACTTTTATTTTATTATCTTCATCTCCTATTTTTAGGGCATTAGCGTCCAGTTAAAATCAGAACACTAATTTTTAAACTAGAAACAGATCTAATCTGTCCTCTGCACTCCAATATCTCTCATCAACAGATTCACATCCTCGTTTTACTTGCTTGTGAAATTCGGAGATTTCTCCTTTTTCATACATTTCCTTCCATAACTCCCGATAAGTCATTTTTACAGAAAACTCTGTGAATTGTTCTGGAGTCAAGACTATTGACACTGGTATTCGTAACTCATTATGAAGTCCAATATGTAAATGTGAATAAGGATGACTACATTCACAATACTCCTCACCTGAAACATCATAACGAATGTACATAGGATTATCAACATATCTGAAACTATCATCTTCGTTATTATCATAACAAGAACGATAAATATTGCTGTCTTCCTCTGTCAATTCATCTTCTTTTAAATCATTATTGTGGAGATATTCTTCCCAACTGTATTTTACCTTTGGATTTTGCATAAAACAATATCTATAGTTATCACCATCTTTATGAAACTGGTATATAGAGTCATCAGACAACATAATATCAAAAGAATATGTTTTACATATTTCGTCATAAATCTGCTTATGAGTACCTTTTCTTGATATTTCTTTTACAGTCTCTGGATAATGGTCTTCGGGAACATAATAATTCGACTTAAAAAGGTTCATTTTTTTAAGGAAGCCCACTACATCTTTCATTATTTTAATATTGAAGCTATTATTTTTCATTTCCCAACAGTCTTTGCAACTGTTTTAATATATCATCGGAAGAAAGCCCTGTTTGCTTTAAACGTTCTATATTTTTTCCAAAATCCTCATATATACCTGCCTGTTCACGACTATAGTTCTCAATTGTCTTTGTTTCGGTTTCAGATGGTTGTACAAAGTGTAACTCAAATTTATTATCTTTTAAGACAGCCAATTCGTGTATACACTTTTTAAAATCATCCGAACAACCAGATATTGCAAGCCAACCCTTTGTTCTTGTCATTGCCGTAAATAACATATCACGCAAAACCACATTATTTGGATTCATAAATATATAATCAGCACCACAGATATAAACAGAACCCTTCTCGTTTCCCTTAGCCTTATTTACAGTAGTTAAAGTCACACAATTTGCTCTTGTAAAAGACAAATTTCCTCCATTGGTATTTAAAAGATTGAATGACTTTATATCATTTTTATTCAAGAACTTTTCTATCTTGATAAAATAATTAGATATCCTTTTTTTGTCCAAACAAATAACACAGATATCATCTGGTAAAAGATTTTCTTCTGTTATATCATAAGATATATTTCTTGCTATTGTTTTACACTCTTCATCAATGTTACTGAAACACTTGTAACGTATCGAGCCTTCAGGGAAATTATCATTGGTATAACTGGGAGTATTAAGTGTTGGCCTTTCTATAATCATTTCATCACCTGTTGCACAATTTCCTTTTTTTACATTAAAACCAAGTGAATTCCAATGTTCATTTGTGTCAAGACGTTGAAGTACTTTACCATTATAGATGCCTAAACCCAATGAAAAAGCAGCGATCAAAGAATATCGAGGAGTTCTATAACACTTCTTCAAAACAATATCTTGATTTGCACATTTGTCCCTTCCAAAATCAACATTATACTTTCCATCTGCGTTTTTCCCAAAAGTTTCACGCTCATCCTGTATTTTCACATCAAAAATATTTTGGAAATCATCATATGCCCAAACTATTTTCTTGTTCTTTGACAGTTTATAACACAATTGATAGAAAGGTGCCGTAAAATCCTGTCCCTCATCTACTAACAGCAAATCATACTTAGGCTTTATTGAATGATTTTTCATCAATACCTCACAAATGCCGCCTAAAGGATCTTTACTATTTATCCTTATGGCTTCTGAAAAAGCCTGTATTGGAGCTTCATTGTCTAAACATGCCATTGAATAAGTGCCAGGAACTGAAGTGCCACCCCAAGCATGACATATAAGAATATTGTTCCAATTTGGTTCTTTATTCTCTGAAAAATATCTATAAGCTCTACTGATATGTTCCTTTATGGTATCATGTAAAGACTTAGTATAATAAGTATAAAGAATCTTGTCATTTGGAAATTTTAGATGATGTATTGCTGCTTTCTGTGCCAGAACGATTGTCTTACCAGAGCCAGCGAGTCCTCGAATTCTTTGAGGACCATCTATTTCTGTTAGAGCAGCCTGCTTTTGTTCTATATCAAAACGTGCAATATGTTCTTGAATTCTATTCAATATTTCTCCTTTTGTGATCTTATTCTGAGAAGTGCGTCGAGTATCTTTCCTTTTAGCTTGTAAAGACCCTTCAAGACAACTTTGCATTATCTCAAACGCACCATTATCTATTGCACATTTCTTTTCATTAAGTACTTCATTTATTTTATCTACAGAAATGTTAATAAATTCATCCGACACATCAATCTTAGTTTCTGATACAATTATTGTGTAAATATCATACTTCAATGAATCTCGTCCCTTTTTCAGTACTGGAGACTTTCTAAAACATGAAGCAATGCACGAAAAAAGAACATTTATTCTATCCTCTGTAGAATCAACTGTTTCCCCATCTCTAATTGCATCAAAATAGAACACTCCATATTCTTTCGATAAAAGAAGAAGAGTTGCTTCAACCTTATCCTTATCTATATCTCCACTATAAACAGGAAACATATAATATAAAAGGTTATCATTATCTTTAAGTTTTGAAAGGAGTTTATCATATACTCTATATGCAAACGCATCTTTCTTTAGCAAATCAATATTACCTATAAATACCATATTATAAACATATTAAATTTTACAAAAGCACTGCATGCTACAAGCATAAACATTGTCTCGTCAAAACCAGAGACATATTTCTTATCCAAATCCTTTAATGAGCCTCTAATGTTTATTATCAATAATCATTACAGTCCCATTAAAGTGAACTAACCAGTCTTTAAATTAATTGAAATTTAATCTTTTGCAAGACATTACAGATGCATTGCGATTTGAATTTGTATCTTTGACCAATATCACTCATTTTTTATTCATACAATTTATGGCTGTCACGTAATCGTTGCTTGATTCCATGCAAAGTCATATCAGCCCAATGCTCATAATTATTTTTCATCTCCTCTTTCTCTTCATTAGAAAAAGCTGAGTGTTCTATATAGTCTTTCATACTTTCAACAGCCAACTTATTGAGAGCATCAAGATCTGAACTCTGAATCTTATCTATAATAAAATGTTCAGTTATCTTGGCATAAAAATAACCTTCAAGGTAAGCTGAGCATAGATCTTGTAATTCTATCGTTTTCATATTGGATCGATAATTAGTCGTTGTTACATAACCTAATGATTAATGATGACGTGATAGGGTGCGTTATAGTCTCCCGCAGATGGCGCGGATTTACACAGAGATATTTACTTAGTAATTAAATCCTCACTGCTGTACATAATTCAATGTTTAAATTCAGTAGCGAAGAGATTTATTCTGATATAAGTGCTAATTTGAGGGGTTACAGGTCAAAAAATACTCTCCGCCTTTAAAATACATTATACTATGTAATACTATTTTGTGGCTCCTAACATTGCTTTTATTTTTCCCAAAGAAGAAACTGCCTTTTCCTCGGTTTTATTCCTATCCAACATATTGATACGTTCATCAAGAATTAGAGTTATGCAAGTGTAAAGTATATCAAAATATTCTAAGCAGAATTCTTCAGACAGCTCATGAATACCAGCACTCAAGATACCATATATTTCTTTATGATGATCCACTAAGAAAGGAGGAAGCACCTCTTTAATAGCTTCTATCTTTTCTCCCATCTTCATTTGACGAAATCTTGTCTCATCCAGTTTACCTGCAACTATCAGCCTTTGTGCTTCTTCAAATACTATATCTTCGAAGATTCTTCGCAAGTAAACATAAGAACCAATACCTGCGCCATTAGTATAAATCATAATGGCAGTCATTAATTCCTGCTGTTGCTTAGAAGTTAGCACTTTTCTAAATTTTTTAATATCTTCCTTACGAAAATCTCTCAGAGAAGGATAAGAGCCTATCTTCATAATATATCCTTCCTTTTTGTTAAAACGAACAAGAAGTGTCAAGATATCACCAAAACGCCCACATTGAAAGGACATCACACGCACATCTTCTGCATAAGGTTCAAAACCTTGATTATTAAAAGGACCTTTTCCTACTCCTATACTATAACCTAACATATGATAGGTTGATTCAACATTGCTAACAGGATTAAAACCACTAACGGAAAGGCCATTAGTATTAAGTTCATCATATAATTCTTGAAAATCATCACCCGTTATCTTCCGATAAGGCGGTGACTTAAAAATAAATTCTTCTGCTGTCATATTCTGCTTTTAAGGTTAATAATAAGAATCGTATATCACCAATACAGCGTCAACACTATATTACAAGCAGTTAAACCTAACAGTTAGTGCTCAATTTAGGGGCATAACCCTTTGTATGAATCCGCTTTAATGAATATACTTATTTTACGAGTTCTTTAATTTTCTTCAACACATTCATCAGCTCGTCTATATTAACTTTGTCTTCGCTACATGTCTTATTGATTTGGAAAGTGTCAATCATATCTTCCCCATGAACATAACGGTCTGCTACACGATCAAGCTGTGTTTGGATTTTATGTAGTCCTTCCTTATACCCCTTTATATAAACAGTACCAAGCTATCCACGCAACTGGCACTATGGCTATCAACCAATAAACCAAATACATATCTAATATGTAATATCTTATTTTTAGCCATAAACGTGAGACAATCCCCATAGTGCTATCAGAAAACAAGGACATGGCATATTCGTAATCGAATGATGTGTGATTTTGACTATACTTATTCAGTATGTTGAAATATTGATCGATGTAATCTGACTCCTTCCTCTTCTGTTCTTCTTCTGTAAGTGTCTTGACATCATGATGCATATTGCGATACAATCTATTCAATTCATTTCCACATGCATGGTAATTGTCCATTCGCTTGTCGTAGCTCAATCCGCTTAACAGCAAAGACAATGAAAGCAAGAATGTGGAAAGAATAATGGTGAAAACACTTATGTTTTTAGACACTTCCAAATTGTTACTCATTAAAGCTATTAAGCTTATGCCGATAATGGAAGCCGAGAACAAGGTTTCAGCAACCTTTGAAGCGTCACGATTGCGCTTGACACGACGAAAGGCAGTAAACCTTGCACACATTGTCTTATATACTGTATTGCTAAATTCTTCCAGATACATATTATTGTTCTATTAAAATAGAGGGGGACCCAATCGAAAGCGAAAACTCCACAAGATATGTGGCGTATACTATATGTATATTAAATTCTTAACAAAAAGTCAATGCTACACGCATGACACAAGGGCTAAGCCCAAAGTCCCCCTCTATGATGTGGTACCTATACTTATCATGGCATCTTTCCTTAAACGATCAAGATGAACCATATACTTTATCATAATATTCTCATCGTCATACTTCACATCTTCATCTATCAAACCTTTTGACAAAAGATAATTCCGTATGTCTGCGATGTCGGTTAAGGCATCATAATCCATCAAGGTGTGTTTACCTGCATTCTTCTTTATATCCCAATACACCTTGGGCAAACTCTTAATTTGTGACGCGATGTCCAAACCTTTCATAAACTTGCGATGCACCACTGTATCAATCTCATACAATTGGCGGATATCAGTCATCGCCTGAAAATACGGCAACCATCCGAAGAGATGATGGGAGATCTTGACTCCTGTAAGTTTCTGATTAATTAATGAAACATAATAATCGTCGAATTCTTTGTCTTGACAAATAAAACGGGGACGAAGATTCTTGTTGATCTTCTGAGTTTTATATCGGGCTATCAACCGAGAGATTCGGTTCAGATAAGACTGTACATTTTTGTTTCGTACAGAAATGGTACGCACAGACTTAATCATGTATCCTAAATAATCAAATGCAGCATTACCTACCACACCATATTGGGTTTTATCAGGAGAGAGTTCTAAACTAACGCATTGCAGATTTAATTCATTCTTGAACTTATCAACAAAAGAAGCATCTATTGTAGATGTACTCAATATCAAGATATCATCAACATATCTTTTATAGACGGTGTTCGTATCACACATTGCCTTGATGCTTTCATCAAAATCCAACATGGAAATGTAGGCAAGAATGTTTGAAATCGCTAAACCTTGTGGAATACCATTTTTTCTTTCCTGTCGTCTAATCACTGTCTTAGGAGAATCCGAAGCAACTGTGACGGTTTCGATTGCAGCCTTTACCAGTTGTAACATCGGAGCCTCTATTCTCGTTTCCAACTTGCCGTATAACGTATTCAAATGGATGTTATCAAAAAATCCCTTGATATCTGTCTTAAAAAAGTAAATTGTCTCTGAATAGCGCTCCGCCAAGAAATCTGCCACATCATTGATATATTTATTGGGAACTTCATGATTAACGGCCTCTGGAAATACATTCTGCAAATAGAGATTGAGTTCTCCCAGCACCATCCTATCACGCATTGATGGTACGGAAAGCATTCTTGGAAATTTCTCACGTCCTTTTAATATCAGTTTTTCTCTATATGGTGAGAATTCGTATGTACCATTGCAACAACGCTTTGCAATATCTTCAAATTCATCGACATAACGATGATAGAATTTGACTGGAGTAAGCCTATCCAAACCGCCACCCTTTTTATGCTTCATCTTCTCTTCGTAAAACGAACAAAAGGAAAAATGATTAAAGAAAGTAAGTGGATCTATTTTAGTTGTCATCGAGATGAGCGTATGGTTTGTACTCAATTTAGGGCACAGCCCTTTATTATTGATTATTTAGCAATTATAAATTGCTGCTTGCATTGAAGCCTGTGGTTTGCTTATGGCCTTGGTGTGGCGGAGGCAGGATACCTCCGCTACTATATATGCTATTTTCAAAACGTCAAAATAGGGGGGGATGCTTGCCACCTACTGCAGAATAGTTAACTTTTCAATTTCATCTTTTGACAAATCTGTCATATTTATGATGATATCAATATGCATACCAGCAGCTAACATCTTCTTTGCAATCTCAATATTGCGTTGTTCTCTTCCTTCTTCACGTCCTTCTTCCTTTGCTGTGTCCAGCGAATTCTTGATGTCGCGATACGCCTTGAGACTATCCTCGTATTCACGCAACTCTGTAGGAGTGAAGCGGGCTACGGAAGCAGCAGCAAAGAGTTTGGAGAATATCTTTTCGCGTAGAGCGGCAGGGCGGTTATCTAGGCGTGACAGATTCTTAAGCACGTACATCCACTTGTCAGACAATGACATGAGCTCCTCATCGGTCTTGTCAAATCTACCGACTTCTACATATTTAAACATCAGTTTGGTGTTAAACACCTTATTGGTCTTCGTATCCATCAAGGCTATTGTGTGGATTGTGTCTGAACTGTCGAAAGCCTCATCGCTCATCTTATAATTGAGCAAGGCGACGACATACACCTTCTTCAGACAGAAGTTACAGTCAGAACCTTTAGGAGCTTGCTCTCTGATGGGAAAGGTAGAGTAGAACAGTGAACGGTCTTTGAAGTATGTCTGGTAGGCATTCTGCATCTCCACAATAAACTTCTCACCGTTCTCGTTCTCACAATAAACATCAAATATGGCCTTGCGTTCTGTATATACATCGCCCACATTCTCGCTGTTGAGATACTTCACGTCCTTTATCACTTCCTCACCATCAAAAAGAGAATTGAGGAAGTTGATAAGCAACTCCTTATTGGGGTCTGTGCCGAAGATTCGCTTAAAACCGAAATCGGTCAATAAGCTTATATATCGTTCTTCTATCTTTCTCATTATCTTCTCCTTTTAAACGTTTAAAATGAATTCAAACGCAAAAATACATTTTTCCCCTCACACCAACAAGTTTCTTTTCATATTTTTAGTTAGTACTCAATTTAGGGCATAGCCCTTTGTCTAAGCACTTTTACAAGTGCCTACATATTGGTATGGAGGCAGTGTTCGCAAAAATTCATCTACGAAAGAGAACTAAATATGAACAGAATTTGCCTTCGCTTACGGATACTTCTTTACCTCTGAACCAGTCTTGTCGTCTGGCTCAGGAACGTGGTGCCGTTGGGAGAAGCGGGGTTCTCGTTGGCGATAGAAGAAGAATCCGTACCATCCGGTTTCATAAATTCTTTTCTACTTTATGTCGTTGGCTGCAACCATACGTAATGGTTGCAATCGTCTAGTAGTTGAAAATGATATAGCGTTCATAAATACCATTCAATTTGATGCGGTCTCTTGCAAAGAGACTTCTTAAGTCACAAAGGTAGTCATTTTATTTGAATCGGACGGCGTTATTTCGTATTTTTTGAGTTTCAGAGTTTTTCGAAACGAATAAGCACACTTAGACCTATCAGAATCCAAGTGCAAATAGCAACCAAAGACAGATGTACTCAGACACGTAAAAACGAAGGATGAACTACGCAATATCTGAATCCATGAACAGATAGCCATAGGTGGTCAGCAGTTCCTGCTGTTCGGTCTGGTATCTGTTGCGTGTTTCTTCCGTCGGCTCGCTGTCGATGAGGCGCTGCATCTCCTGAAGGACTTGTGTGCCAGCCTGCATGATTGGGGCGAGATGGCGCTGGAGCTTTTCGAAGGAGGGAGCATAGTAGTAGCCAATCTCCTTAATGATGAAGCTGAGGATGAGCCATGCCTCGGCGGGGAGCATCCGGTATTGCGAAAGCTCCGTCAGTACATAATTGCGCAGATAGTCGATGTTCTCGGCTTGTGGGGCGACGTCCTTTGTGGTCTTTACAGGATGAAAAAATCGGTCGATAAGTGCCTCGCGCTCATGGAGGTTACGCTCGTAGAACGGTGAGCCGTCGAGGGCTGCACTGCCAGTCTGATCGACCTCCTCAAAATGCTCAGCATGCACACCTGCGATAGCCACACTCATGCCACCGACATCCATGATAAGACGACGGTCGCGGTCGATGCGAATGACGTAACCTTCGAGTCCTGCCAGGTCGCCAGAGGTGATGCGGAGGAGAATGCGGTTGCGAGCATAATAATGGAAAGGCTTAAGAAGGAAACGGATACGATCGGGCTCCGTTTCGTTGATGCGCATGAAAGGTCGCATCTGCGAATCGGGTATCACAGCCGCCTTGCCCGTACTGCAGTTCTTGCAGAGATAGGTATGTGGAAAATTCCAGTTTAGATATTCTTGCAGTTCTTTTGGATTGCCTTGCAAAAAGACAAGTCCGCTGACGGTCTGCAGTTCCTGACGCTGCACGCCATGCTTCGCTCGCTTCTTGTAATAGCGCACGGTCTTATGCACAAAGTGGGGTACGTTGTCGGCGTTCAGCCTTGCTTCCACCTTCCTCACTTTGCTATGATGCACAAAGACATACGACCAAGATAAAGAATTAGTACCATCCGGTTTCATAAATTCCTGTCTATTCGTTTATATGCAAAGATAGTGCAAACCGAGCGCAATAAAGCTTGCTTTAATTGCCGAGGAGCAGCCTATCTTATGCAAAGATAGACAAAACTTTTTATTTCTGCAAACTTCAACCTCCTTTTTACTTTTTTACCTTTTTACTTTTTATTCTCAGCTTTTTAAGATCATCCTCACTTTTAAACTTCCCATGCATCGAGTCGTACATCTGTTGTCCGTAGCGCCAGACGCCGACCAGAGCCGCTATCAAGACATACATAAGCGAGAGTTGTAAAGCGCTGATATACACGCCTTCAGCACTTGCGCCTGGCAGTGAGGCGATAACCTTAAGCAGGGCGTTCATCTGCGCTGCGACCCACCCCACTCCACTCGCCAACCACTGCCAAACGACCGTCATCCACGCAGCAAACCTACACAACGGCGAGAGCACGAACAAGAGCATGGCGGCATATATGATAAAGGTGGTGAGCGGCACGGCTACGATGTTAGCCAGAAGGAAATAGAAGGGCACATTGCCGAAGTAGTACATCACCAGCGGCAGCACGAAGAGTTGGGCGGCGAGCGAGATGCACACAAGCGAGACGAGCTTGCCGACGAATCGGCGGTGAGCATAGCGCACGTATAAGCGGTTGTTGCGGAGCAGCACATGGCATATCACAATTCCCATCACAGCCATGAACGACATCTGAAAGCCGACGTCCCACAGCATCGCCGGACTCGCCAGTAGCATCACACTTGCGGCAAGGGCGAGACTGTTCGCCGTGAGATAGTCGCGCTGCAGAAAGGTCATTGAGGCGTAGACACTGAACATCGCCGCCGAACGCACTATGCCCGGCGACATGCCTACCATCAAGGCGAAGGTCCAGACGAGGAGAAGCGTTACGAGCAGTCCGCCCATCGTGTTGCGACGGCGCCCGAGCAGCAATGCAATCATGGCGTAGATGATGCCGAGATGTAGTCCGGAGAGGGCGAGCACGTGCGACACGCCTGCCTTCGAATACGTATCGCGTAGCTCAGCGCTGACACCAGTCTTGTCGCCGAGGGTCATTGCCGCAATAGTGGCGTACGAATCTTCGGAGAGAGCGCTGCCCTGCAGTCGGCTGAGCAGGTCGTAGCGCAGCGATTGCAGCGAGAGACCGAGGCGTTCTGACCAAGACAGAGCGACGAGACTCACCT
>OQVU01000287.1_pt1 | contig 17923 bp, 17 predicted proteins | sample 1691611 | NCBI WGS metagenome assembly OQVU01 (sample SAMN03418272, study PRJEB22391) | human gut metagenome | biome: human-gut; feature: organic feature; material: feces | host: Homo sapiens | place: Tanzania | collected 2013-01
AAAACAAAGCAAACTTTTGTGTATATAAAATCTGCAAAGCAATTTAATTGATTAGAATCTACCGTTACTTTATTGTCCTTATCTTTTTTAAGATTTGCATTAAACCATATTTCTCTATATAGTCAAACGCTTTAATAATCTTTTCGGCAATATTGTAGCCTTGCAAAGATCGCACTAGATTTTCTTTGCCATTGATATTTTTTCCATAGATTATTTCTCCTTTTTCATTCTCATATCACTGTCTGCTCCACACATAACAGAAGGCCTGTGTTCTGGCTGCAAACTTCTCAGTCTTGAGCAGTTCTCTTACCTCTGCCTTTGTGTACCATCCTGGAGTGATTTCCTCCAGAGTTGAAGTGCTAGGCTTGAACTCGCCTCTCGCCTTGCCTACAACGCACATATTTGTCTCATTTGAAAATCCTACAGCACTGTAGCTTGTCCCTATTGTGTCACTGATCTCGTACAGCTCAAGTCCCGTTTCCTCCATAAGCTCACGTCTGGCACTGACCTCCGGAGTCTCCCCCGGATCTATGAGTCCGGCAGGGAAATTATATACCCATTCACCCGGAGCAAGTCTGAACTCCTTATCTATAAGGATCCTCTCATCTGCCTCGTCTGTGGCGATGATGACCACCGCATCTGCTGCCTTGCCATGAAGTCCCTCGAAATCGGTGATTTCTCCATTCCTGCTTATCATCTCATAGTTCTTAAGTATTCCGTCTACAGTCTCGTACTGAACATCGTATCGTGTGATGAACTTTCCCTGTTCTTTCTTTTCAATTCCTACAAATTTCAAAACGCTTTCTCCTCTACTTGCAAAGCTCTGCCACAACCTGATTGATGACCTTGCCGTCTGCCTTGCCCTTGAGTTCAGCCATGACAGCCTTCATGATCTGGCCTTTATTCTTTGTTGCTATCACATCTGCAAATTTTGTTGTGAGGATATCTCTCACCTCATCCTCTGACAGAAGCTTTGGCGCATACTCGTTGAACACATCATATCTTGCCTTGTACTGCTCCAGAAGATCTGTTCTGTCTGCAGGGCAGGTATCGATCTGCTCTTTTACAGACTTGATCTCCTTGAGGATAACACTGTCAACTATATCCTCAGGAATGTTGTCTCTGCAGCCGTTGTCTATTCCGACCTTCTTAACTGCTGATACGAGGGATGAGATGCTGTCCTTTCTCTCCTTATCCCTTGCCTTCATTGCTGATATCATATCCTTCTGTAACTTCTCAAGTGTCATTTTTATTTCCTTCTTTCTTTATTTTTATCACTTTTTTATTTTATACCATATTGAACGCTGCTTTTGCAAAACAACATTCTCTGCCTGAAGCTGTTCCAATTTCTTCTGAATATCTGCTTTTTCTGTCTGAAGTTCTCCAAGTTTTGCCTGAAGATCAGATTTCTCCTTCTCAAGTTCTTTTATCCGGATACCCCTGTCAGCCTTTTCCTTATATGTCTGCTGTAGTTTTGCATTTATCTCCGACTTTTCCTTGTATGTTCTTTGAAGCTTGGCATTTATCTCTGACTTTTCCCTGTAGGCACGCTCATTTTCTTCAATGCGTTTCTTTAATTGTCTGGAATTTCTACCAATCTCATCCCTCAATTCTCTGCGTTCTTTTTCATGACATTCACATACCCTGATCAGTGCATCCTCTACCGGCTCTCCATCATATTCAAGAATCTTCTTCGCAATTGCATTATCTCCATATTCAGGTTTAAGCCATTCCTCTATCTTCTGAAGCTGAACGTCATTCTGGTCGGCGTCCACATTCTTATGGTAAAGGCCTACTTCCTGTGAGCCCGGTAAGTACCTAAGATCCTCACATGGCATAGCCGCCACAACCGGAACTCCTGACATGATCTCTATGAGCTTGAGCCAGATGTCATCCGCCCACAGGCACATATCCACCATCTTGGCTTTGTCGAACCATTTATCATCATAAATTCCTGGTGGGTATAAGGTTCCTGCGCCTCCAGTTGCAAACAACTGCATCTTTGGCCTGTACAGACAGGCATCAGTCTCCTTCATCCAATACCTGTACGGAATAAGCTGTCCTTTATCCGAAATGACCATCCAGTGTGTCCTCACCGCAGACACCGCCTCTGGATACTGTAAATATGACATATACAGATTCTCAAGCATGTATGGTGGATATTGTAGATCGTCATCTATTGTCACGACCACGTCGTCCGTGAACTCCTGCAGCGCATAGAAATACTTCTTGTGCGGTTTCAGATCATCGCACCATCTGACTTCCAGCTTATCTTCAGACTGCAGTTTTCTGAGATCATCCGGGAGATCGTCATCCTTATTCGGGAACTGTTCCTCCGCCAGCCACAGAACGATCTTATCTGCCTTTCTGGTCTGTGAATATATCGACTCAAGCATCTGTGCTATGCCCGCAATTCTGGCGGGATAGGATGTGAGCGACACTATTATCCTTCTCGTCTTGAGCTTTTTCAGCTCCGATGAATCATGTTTCTTTATGATGGAATATTTGCGGAATAACTTGTCATCATTGAGTCCCTTCTCTGTCAATCCGTCAAATATCTCACTGTTAAATACGCTGTGCGCTTTCTCGTAAAACTCTATTCTCTCTGCAGAATCCAGTTCTCTGCAATACTTCTCATAATTGTCCACATACTGACGTATGGCAAAGTACATAACAGCATTCCACAAATCAGTCCTGTCTGCCATGCCCTTCACATGCTCCGTCACACAGTCAACGGTCTTCAGAACATCCGGCAGCTTCTCAGCCTCACTCTCAGGAACAACATTCCTTGAAAATGTCAGATTGCTTATATATTCTATCTTCTCCGCCGCTGCAGCTCCAATTGCCGAATATATAGCTTCGCTGTCACAATCGGCAATGCCCAGACCTGCATCTATTATGAACTGCTTTCTATAGAGTTTATTGCCAACTAACGGGCGCACCACATTCATAATCCTGCCACGACTGTCCATCCAGTTAAATATCTGTTTTCCACCGTGAACCCACTCTGAATGTATTCCTCTTCTGAAAGTCTTCTCACCATCGCTGTCTATAAGCTCGCAGTTTGAAATCACCATGTCCGCCCCGCTCTGCTCTGCGGCGTCATACAGCTTCTCCAGCATGTTCTCCGGATAAACCTCCGAGCCATCCACGAACAGTATATATTCTCCATGCGCGCGCTCAAGCCCCGCGAATCTGTCCGCTTCTATTATCTCGTACTCCTTAAATGTCTGGCCAGCCAGCTTTGCCCGGCATGTCTCCACACCGCTTCCGGCTGTAAAAATCACTGATATAACCGGTTTCATAACCCGATACTCCTTTCATTGAACACCATCCTATTGCTGTCCCTCATGATGTCCCGACTCTAGGTCTGTCAATAAATTTTATATCTTAAGTATTTCCGATAGATTCTTCTGTATTCCTGCCGCAACCTCAGGCTTATTCATGGAATACACATGTATATGCTTCACTCCATTTGCCATGAGATCTATGATCTGGTCTGTGGCATATGCAATTCCCGCCTGCCTCATCGCAGCCTCAGTATCGCCAAATGCATCAACTATGCTCTTGAATCTCTCCGGCACGTTACAGCCTGAGAGCTTGACAGCATTCTTGACCTGTACTCTTCTTGTTATAGGCATAATACCCGGTATGATCGGCACTGATATTCCCGCCTCTCTGATTCTGTACATGAAATTAAAGAATATGTTGTTGTCGAAGAACATCTGGGTCGTGAGATAATCACATCCGGCATCGACCTTTTTCTTAAGCCCAATTATGTCTTCGTGCTTATTTGCCGAGTCTGGGTGTACCTCAGGGTAACATGCTCCGCCCACGCAGAAATCTCCTGTCGCCTTGATGAGCTCCACCAGCTCGGATGCATGCGAAAACTCAGTAAACACCTGTCCATCATAGTTCTTCGGTATATCTCCGCGAAGGGCAAGTATGTTCTCTATTCCTGCGCTCTTCATCTCCACAAGCGCGTTCTTTATTCCGTCTCTGCTGGCACACACACATGTGAGATGTGCTATAGTCGGAACATCGTACTTCTCCTGTATCTCCCGCGCAAGCTGTATGGTGTGGCCCTTTGTACTTCCGCCAGCGCCGTAAGTTACGCTCATATAGTCAGGCTTTAGCGCCGCTATGCCAAGTGCGGCAGCCTCAACATCCGCAAAGTCAGTATCTTTCTTTGGTGGGAACACCTCAAATGAGAGTGTTGCCTTATCCTGTGTGATCAAATCTCTTATCTTCATGTACTACCTCTGTATATTTGTCTATTCCTGTTTATTTCAATCTGGACTCATTTGTATTCGGACTCATCTGTATCCGGTCCCGGTAAATAATTTTGCTTTTTTGCTTACAGCTCTTCAAGCAGCGCCGGAATCTCCATAAGGGTTTTCACCTCATAGTCCGGATGTATATCCGCCGCCTGCTGACCATCAGGGTTGAACCATATCGTCCTTATCCCAGCATTTATTCCGCCTTGTATATCTGATGTCAGACTGTCTCCTATGATCACAGTCCCATCTGCCTTTATCTCTGGTCTCCTGCCAAAGCAGAAGTCAAAGAATTCTCGGGACGGTTTCTCCGCTCCGGCATCCTCAGATATGAATATATCCTCAAAATACTTGCCTATACCGCTGTCCAAAAGTCGTCCGCTCTGTACATTTGAGCCGCCATTTGACACAATGTACATTCTGTATCTTCCGTGCAAGGTTTCAAGCAGCTTTATCGTATCAGGAAACATAAATCCCTTCTGGCTGAGCTGCCCCTCATAGTAGGCTGTCGCCTCCGCAGCAGAGTAGTCAACTCCCAGCTCTGCAAAAAGTATCTCGTATCTGCTCTCCTTAACCTGCTGCCTTGTGAGCAGTCCCTGTTCAAGCAGCTTCCATCTCGATTTGTTGATCTCGCTATATCTGGATATGACCTTTTCTGTAGGCTCCACCCCTATATGCCTAAGCATATTGGAGAGCGCTCTGCTCTCACTGCGCTTGAAGTCCAGCAGTGTCTCATCCAGATCAAACAATATGTTATGTACCATATATCTTCCTTATATCTTACTTTTCAAATTCATATGCTGACTTATCAATGTCTGTCGTTATGGTTCTGTATTTTATACATTACTCTTATGCGCAGCTGCTGGATTTCTCCAGTGCGCACATTCTTAAATATTATATTCCACTCACCAGATAATAGCAATAGAGCCGGTTACAAATCTTCTGCTGTGACCGCCCTCTCTTCGGCAATCCCGCACGATCCGCAACCGGCTCTGTTCTGTCTATTTTATTAAGTTTAGTGTATTTTCATTTACTTCATGCTCTTGCTGAGTCCGCTCATCGCAAACTCTGACAACTGTTTTCTGTAGAGAAGTGAACTGATCAAATACTCTATAACACCACCCAAAATGATGGCCGCATATCCAAGGACAGCAAGTTTTACAAGCCCAAGGCTTATAATCTCCGATATATGATGGTGACACAGCCAGGAACTGATTGTTGACATGCAGGTCATTATCACCAGCATAAACACGATAAGACTTGCCACAAAATATTTGTAACATACACCACAGAATATCATAGCTCCGAACAATATAAATATGATCATAAACAATGTATCCTGATAGTTTTCTGTATTCTCCGGGTACATTCTGATAAGTATATATTTCTCCGCAACAAGTATTGTGAGAAGTACAAGATACACAACTGTACTGACGATCACAGGCATTCCCACTTCCAGCTTTCTCTTCATCGCGCTTGACTGCACATAGTCCGATGCATTCATGTATATTATCATCTGGTAGGCAAACATTCCAGTCAGCATAAAATAGAAACCGCCCAGCATGTTCGTTCCATGTGATGACAGTTCGACCACAAACCCTATTGCAGTGAACAAAATAAGCATCATCAAATTTGTCTTTAATTTATACCCATATCTGAGAAGTTTAAAACCAAGTATCAAATCTTTCATCCCTTAATCCTCCTTGTCTAATATATATCATTTCTCCCGCCGGCAGGCGGGGCGGATAGTCTAAGCCGTTTCCGGCCTTGAACAACGATCTGTTAATCCATATCCAGATAAGACGCCTCAACCTTGCGGTACATATGTCTACTCGTCACATATATTCCAGCCACCACCAATACCGCAAGTGCTGCCACTATCAGCCATTCAAATCTCTGCATTTTATGAGATGTCGCTATGTATATAACTGCAGCCCCTGACACTCCATATGCCAGCATGGACAGCACACTCATAACCTGTACACTCTGGACATATCTCGTAATGTTCAGCGCCCACACCGACAGATTTGCTGTGAGCAGCACCGACAGACAAAGCGGTCTCACTGGATTTCCCACCATGATTCCATATGGCACGGCCACCATCGCCATACATATCGCAATCCTCACCGGGCGGACAAGCAGATCCGCCATAAGTGCATTCTGCAGCATGGCTTTGCCCTTTGTGGATGTCTTCAGGTAGTCCATTCCAAGGCACCCTTTCACACATATTGCACCAAATCCCCAATAATCACCAACAATCTCAATCGCAGTCATGAACGCGGCACCAAAGCCAAACATGACTACTGTAACATAACCGTTTCTCACCACTGCATCGACCAAAGCCAGTATGATCCCTAGCACAACCGGTATCAGAACATTGCACCCTAACCGGTATTTTCCATTCGTAATGGCTCTGTAATCCTTTATCATCCTCATAATTACGCTCCTATAAATACGTGAAACACTCTAAGCAGTTTTTAATTTAATAACATTTTTGTATTATTCTTCATGACCGCAACACTTATCTGAAACAGCGATGGTATCTCCTTGCTCACATTCATGCCGGCAAGCTTGTCCAGATTCTCTGCAAGACAGATTCCTTCAAAACCATACGGATTCTTAGTCATGGTATAAAGGATCTTTGATGCCGCCTCCGCATCCTGGGCATCTCCCTTTATCAGTATGTATTTCTCCTTCAGGTCCTCCACAAATCCGCACTCGACCACATTTCCATGTTCCATGATGATCGCATAATCAGTGATACTCTCCATATCGGATATATTGTGGGTTGAGAACAATACACTCTTCTCCCCCGCTCCGTCACTTATATAATCGCCGATCATCTGACACAGCTTGTCTCGCATAAGAGGATCAAGAGGCGATGCCGGCTCATCGAGCAGCAACAGGTCTGTATCCCTCGCCATAACCCCGGCAAGCATCAGCTTAGTTCTGGTTCCATCAGAGAGTGCTGAACACTTCTTCTTCAGAGCAACACCGTCAGGGGAATCAGGAAATATCGCAAGTTCACGGCAATATCTTTCGAACTCGTTCCTGTCAAAATTGTCAAAGAGCAGACTGCTTATCTCCTCCACATCAGATACAGTCCACTGTGGAAGGTAATATCTGCCTGTTCCCGTATAGCCTATCCTGTTCTTTACATCCGCCTTTCTCTCCTTCTCCTCCGATGAATACTTGTCAAAGAAAGTCAGCTCACCTTTGTAATCAAGCCTTATTCCTGAAAGCATATTGAGAAGTGTCGTCTTTCCCGCTCCATTTTCACCGATGAGTGCTGTCGCAAATCCCTTCGGCACCCTCAGATCAGGTATATCCAGTGTAAATGTCTTAAACTTTTTGGAAATATTCTCCCCTTTTACAGCGCAGTCATAATTCATCATCCAATCCTCCATTAAACCTTAAACTCTCTTCATGTCTTTCTTTTCCCTATTTACTGTCTGCTTTGTTCTCTGCCTGCTTCGTTCTCTGTCTGTTTTGTTCCCTGCCTGTCAGATCGTCAGTCCTGTACCATAAGCAGGGCGTCAAGCATATTCTTTAGTTCATCGTCCGGCAAACCCGCAATGCGTGCCGCAGCTATGGCCTCCGTCAAAGATGCCTCAACCTTTCGCAGATGCTGCTCTATCAGCATCTCACTGTCCTGTGCATTCACATAAAAGCCCTTGCCCTGTTCAGCGGTGACCAGCCCCTCCTGCTCCAGCAGCTCATAAGCTTTCATGGTGGTGATAACACTTATCTTCAGATCCCGTGCCAGTCCCCTGATAGACGGCAGATACTCGCCCTGTGCATATTTGCCCGCCAGAATGTCTGACTTGAAGCTGTCTGCTATCTGCTGATATATCGGCACTCCTGAGTTCTGAGAAAGCCTCATATGTACACCTCCTTAAACTGTTCTCAACTGTTTATATGTTATATATACACTATGCACAGATGCATGTCAACAACTTTGTACTCTAAGACCTAAAATAATACTTTTATATCATTGACCACAAAAAATCCCCGCCGGCACTGATCTGTTCAGTACCGACGGGGATCTATCCGTCATAATATTCTATTGTTCAAGCGGACATGTTATCTGGAACATCTCCTCACATACCTTGTGGACAAGTCTGGCGGTCTCCGTGTCTGCCAGCTTATAATATACCTCCTTGCCCTCTCTTCGGCTCACGATAAGCCCACTGCTTTTGAGCTGTTTCAGGTGATGTGATACAGCCGGATCACTCATCTCCATGGCGGCGGCTATGTTGCTCACACATTCCTCCAGATGGCACAGCATCCAGAGTATCCTGAGTCTGCTGCCATCACTGAGCTGCTTGAATATATCTGCCATACCACTGCAGTCATCAGCAGACGGCATGCAGTTTATTACCTTGTTCTCGTTGTCACAGTGACAATGAGGCAAATGTATCTCTCCCATGCGTTTCCTCCTACTCTTTGAAGCTGAGCGCTCTTGTCGCATTTAATACCGCAAGGATCATAACTCCTACATCTGCGAATATTGCCCACCACATGTTGACAAATCCAACCGCTCCAAGTGCAAGGCACGCGAACTTGATCACAAGTGCAAATACTATGTTCTGGTGTACGATCCTGAGTGTCTTCTTGGATATCTTCATGGCTGTCGCTATCTTTGCCGGGTCATCATCCATGAGGACGATATCCGCAGCTTCGATAGCTGCATCAGAGCCAAGGGCACCCATGGCGATTCCTATATCTGCTCTCGAAAGAACCGGTGCATCATTGATACCATCTCCGACAAATGCAAGCTTCTCCTTCTCTCCCTTGGCTGCGATGAGCTTCTCGACCTCATCCACCTTGTCTCCAGGGAGAAGTTCACTTCTCACCTCATCCACGCCAAGCTCGCTTCCGACTGCGTCTGCAACCCTCTTCGCGTCTCCTGTGAGCATGACCACCTTCTCCACGCCTGCTGCCTTGAGTCCTCTTATGGCTTCTTTCGCATTTGGCTTAACGACATCTGATATGAGTATATATCCTGCATACTTTCCATCCACAGCAACATGGATCTCTGTTCCAACTGATGTCGGAACCGCCGCCTGTATATTCATCTGCTTCATGAGCTTGACATTTCCCGCAGCAACCTCATGACCATCAACAACCGCTGACACACCGTGTCCACTGATCTCCTTTGCATCTGTAACTCTGTTATTGTCGATCTCCTTGCCGTATGCCTCCTTCAGGCTCTTGCTAATAGGATGGTTGGAATAGCTCTCCACCAATGCGGCCTTCTCAAGCAGATCAGCCTCGCTCATTCCTCCCTCAGGATGGATCTCTGTAACCTGGAACACACCCTTTGTGAGTGTTCCTGTCTTATCGCACACAACATACTTTGTGTATGAGAGAGCCTCAAGATAGTTGGAACCCTTTACCAGGATACCCTTTGCTGAAGCTCCGCCGATTCCTCCGAAGAAGCTCAGTGGAATAGATATTACCAGTGCACATGGGCAGCTTATAACAAGTGTTGTCAGGGCTCTGATGATCCACTTGGACCATGCGGCCGGATTGCCCATGATAATGTTTACCAATGGTGGAAGGACTGCAAGTGCAAGCGCTGCTATACATACAGCCGGTGTATAATACTTTGCAAATCTTGTGATGAAGTTCTCTGATCTGGACTTCTTCATGCTTGAGTTCTCGACGAGATCAAGTATCTTTGATACAGTTGATTCTCCAAACTCTTTGGTTGTCTCGATCTTTATAAGTCCGTTGAGGTTGACGCATCCACTGATGATCTCATCACCGACATGAACCTCTCTAGGTACGCTCTCACCTGTGAGGGCACTGGTGTTGAGTGAAGATGAACCCTCAACGACCTTTCCGTCGATAGGAACCTTCTCTCCAGGCTGTACAACTATGACTGTTCCGATCTGAACATCATCAGGATCTACCTGCTCAAGCTTGCCATCCTTCTCTATGTTCGCATAGTCAGGACGGATATCCATAAGTGCTGTTATGTTCTTCCTGCTCTTGCCTACAGCGTAGCTCTGGAACAGCTCACCTATCTGGTAGAACAGCATAACCGCTGATGCCTCTTTGTACTCTCCAAGCACCATGGCTCCAACGGTTGCTATAGCCATGAGGAAATTCTCGTCAAATACTTCTCCGTGTATGATTCCGAGAAATGCCTTCTTAAGTATATCGTAACCGATGATGAGATATGGGATCAGGTAAGCCACGATCTCTATACATCTCCACATGATCGACGGATTTTCAAGATCTACAGTTCCGGTCTTTTCAAGAACTGTGAATGTGACAGCCATGGCAACCAGGAGAACCGCCGATATTATAATTCTTCTAAGCACTTTTTTCTGTTTCTTTGTCATAACATCCTCCTATCTGATAGAGTACAGATCTTTCTCAGTTAGCCGTGACTAAACAACCTGCTATACCATAATCCGGTAATCAGCATGTTCATGCATAACAGACTTTGATTACATAAAGATCTCGCAGTCAGGCTCAACCTTCTTACAAGCCTTAAGTACGTTCTTCATAACCTCAGCCTCGTCAGCTCCGTCGTCGAACTCAACGCTCATCTTCTGTGCCATGAATGCAACTGTTGCATCCTTAACACCTGCTACCTTCTTTGTAGCCTCCTCCATCTTTGCTGCACAGTTTGCACAATCAACTTCAATCTTATACTTCTTCATAATCCTTATCTCCTTTTTTATTTTTTCTGTTGTTCTCATTGAATCTATGAACATTTAAACATGTATTTAATTATCTGTCAACAGTAAAATGCAATTCTTTTTAAAATTTATTTATATGAACATCTGTGCATTCAAAAAACCTGTGTATATAACATATACACAGGTTTTTGTTCCAGATATATCTGATTCCACTTTCAGATCATGTTTCAGATCCTACTTCAGATCCTCCACAAGCTCATAGAGAGCGATCGCTGAGTTGAAGTTGTCAGGTATGATCTCATCACTTGGGATGACAACTCCGTACTTATCTGCTATCTCTGATATGATGGAGATGATATCGAGGGACTCCAGGATTCCGTCGTCAACGAGTGCCTCCTCATTTTCAAAATCAACATTTGGCTTGATCTTCTTGAGCATCTCAATAAATTCTTTCATTGTTCAATTCTCCTTTGTATGATCTTCTCTGCAAACCATCTATACGTTCTGCTCTGCAAGCTTTTTTACTTCCTTTCGCAGAACTGAACCCTTGAACGTCTTTGGTATACTTTCAACATAAATGTACTTTCTTGGAAGTTTGTAGCTCTCAAGTCTGTCAGCAAGAAAGCTTTCAAAATCAGCTTCCTCGTAGCCATCCTTCTGCACGACCAGTATGACCGGAAGCTCTCCGGTGATCGGGTCTTTGACTGAGGTGTAAGCCACATCATCTATATGCTCATATCCAAGTGCAAGGTCTTCTATCTCTGCAGGAGATATCTTGCTTCCACCATAGTTTATCACATCATCGGCCCTGCCTACAAGTATGCAGTCGCCATCCTCATCCAGATATGCCAGATCCTTTGTCCTCACATATCCATCCACAATGGTCTCAGCAGTGAGTTCGGGGTCATTGTAATAGCCTTCCATGACTATCGAACCGCCCCAGGACAGAAGTGCCGGTGACTCCGGGCTGCCATTTGCAACCACGTTTCCCTCATCGTCAGTGAATCTTACGACCGAGTTCACAGTAGGTCTTCCTATACATCCTGTCTTGTTGCCATTGCCGCTGAACTCCAGTATACATGCACATCCTGCTTCAGATGAGCCATAGAAATTATACAGTCTTGTATTCGGAAGCAGTCTGAGCAGCTTCTCCTTGTCCGCCTCGGCAAGAGGCGCTGAACCTATCTGTATATAATCAAGCTGATCCGCATAATCCACGATCCTGTCATCCGACAAATGGAATATCATTCCGAGTGATGCCGGTGATATCGCCATGGATGTCACTCCGTATTTCTCTATGAGCTTCCACAGCGTTCCGATAAATACCATTCCGTCCATCAGACATACTGTGCCGCCATTTACCATATCTGACTGGTATCTTCTTATTCCAAATGAATGGTTGAGAGGCATTGGTATTATCTCCACATTGCCTTTCTTCATGGCTGTTCCCTCGATGACATTGCCGGCTATTCCCACATCACCTCTGTGGTGCATGACAACGCCCTTTGAAGATCCGGTAGTTCCTGTTGTGAAGAGCAGCATCGATCTGTCCTCCTCACCCGGGAGCTCAAGCTCTGCCTCGCTCTCATCCTTCATCCTGGTTATTATTTCCTTCTGGCTTATACACTTTACTCCATCCACAGGCTTGTCTGATATGAGACATGCCGCATCAACTCTCTGGCCTATCTCAACTGCCCTCTCTGCGGATGTGGATTTCTCTATCGGCACGACAAGCGCCTGCATGTACTGCAGTGCAGTGAACACTGTCAGATAATCTATGTTCTGTGTGCATCTGATCATTACATGATCACCCATGCATATGCCCATATCCTGCAAAGCGTGTGCAGTCTTTCTTATATTGCTCCAATACTCTGCGTATGTGACTGTCTTTCTTAGCTCACACACCGCCAGAGTGTCCGGCTGCGTCTGGGCATACTCCTGAATATAATGTAATACCGTCTGCTTATACATTATTCGTTCTCCTTCTTGTACTTCTCCCATTCTGCCATGAGACTGCTTTCCTCATCTGCCCAGGCATCACAGGCATCAGTCCAGCTCTGCTTCTGCTCATCTGTAAGCTTACTCTGCAGGCCGTAATTGTCCTCTATATATTGTGCAAGATATGTTGTAACCTTCTTGGCACCCGCAATATTTACATGCTTGCTGTTGTAGAAATCTGTTGAATAATCCAGATTCAGTTCATCAAGAACATTGTTCATGTTCAGATAATCATATCCCTTTGAGGCTATGTACTCGTCAAGCTGAAGCTGCTTGGATGCCTGGCCCTTTGATGGGTAGTAAGGTGTTGCAACCAGCAGAACCTTAACTCCGAGCTCCTCTGCCTTTGTCTCTATGTCATCGATATATCCAAGTGTCTCATCCGACAGATGAAGCTGTCCGTCAGACTCGAACACAGGCTCCTTGATCTTCGTGATCTTCGACCTCTGCCTGCCTGTCTTGAACTCGTCCGTTCCCTGATTGAGTCTGTCTATAAGCACCTGTCTGTCAAATGTCATCAGATTATCGTGGTACTTCAGAATAGGGAACATGAGCTCAAACTTTGACTTTTCATCCGCTCTGTAATACTTCTGTATCATCTCAAACTTTGTCGAAGATGGTCTCATACCCGATGTCATGACCTCCATACGATAATTGTAATGTTCATCCTTTATCTTTGTGACATCGCCTCGTATGATAATACTTCTGACCTCGACCACAAACAGATCCAGATCCTGGGTCTTTGCAGCCTCCTCCATGAGATACGGCGCAAGTCTGATATCCTGTGCCGCAGTACCTATGAGCATCGATGTGTAACCCTGCTCCTCATACGCCTGAGTCGGTATCCAGTATCTGTACATCGAGCTGGAGCCGATAAGCACCGTATTGATGGTGTTCTCCTCCTCCGCGTAATAGTTTGTCCACACATCAGAGTCAAAATCCTGTGGTCTCGCCAGTTCTCCCGCCTTGTTCAAGCCAAGGAAAAGCACTGTACATATCGAAAATACTGATATTGTATATTTTATCCACGCTGGCATATCTTTCTCCCTTCTCATCAGAACTGTTCATATATAAATGATGCGCCCGCACCGGAGCCGTATACTCCGCAAATGGCAATGAATGCCAGACCTGTTGCCATAACCAGCCATTTGAAGACTATGTTCTGCTTTGCAAGCCATTCCCTGACATCGCCTGTGCTGCCTCTTCTCTCCATTATCTCCTGTGCGATGGACACAGCAAGAAGGATAAGGCATCCAAATATCAAAACTCTCCACTCTCTTCCTGACAGTGAAAATTCATTCACAATATTATACACCCTTGAGTGATCAAACAACATGGAGCGGATCATCCATATCGAGCTTAGGAGTCCCTGTCCCATAAATATGAGCCGTCCGATGACACAGAGGATAAATGTTCTGAGCATTCTGAATATCTCCCAGCTTATGCAGTCAGTCTTTATCCTGAGCGCCTTTGTAAGCTTTGCCAGCGGTTCCTCAAAAAGTGTCGACATGCATATCAGCACTCCGTGATACAATCCCCATGCTATATAATTCCACTTTGCGCCGTGCCAGAGACCGGTCAGCACCCACACACACAGGATAGGTATGCTCGCTGCAAATACCTTTCCTATCACATTTCCGAGGTGATCTCTTATCTTGACATTGAGCTTGAGGAACAGCTTTGATGTTGACACCGGGTAGAATACATATTCTCTGAAGAATGCACCCAGTGACAAATGCCATCTTCTCCAGAACTCAGGAAGTGTCTGTGAAAAGTATGGTCTTCTGAAATTCTCTCCCAGAACGATGCCGAAGCACTCTGAAGCGCCCCTTACTATGTCCATACATCCTGAGAAATCGCAGTATATCTGGATGGAATATGCGATTCCCACTGCCAGGAATATTCCGCCATGATAATCAAATGTATGCCCAAATATCTCTGTTGTAAAAGCTCCTATCCTGTCAGCTATAACGATCTTCTTCACAAATCCCCAAAGCATGAGCCAGACACCTCTCATGATAGTGTCCATATTGAAGCTGTGCTCCTCCCAGAGCTGATATCCTACTTCCTCATATCTGGCTATAGGTCCCTGTGTAACATGTGGGAAATACAGCACATATGACAGATATCTGAAGAAATTCTTCTGTGCTGATATACGTCCGTTGTACAGATCCACAAGATATGAGATCATCATGAATGAGTAGAACGATATTCCCATAGGTGCTATGAGATTCCAGTCAGGAATGCTCTGCAATCCATCATATGGTATGAATCTCTTTATATTGTCGAGCACAAAGCCAAACGCCTTGAACGCCGCCAGGACACCGATAACTATGACAAGTGCCCACACGAGGAACTTCTTTCTCTTCGCCTTCTCAGCAGCCTTGATCTTTCGTGCGGCTCTCCTGTCCGCATCCTTTGCCAGCTCTTCCTGCTCGTCCAGACTCTTCTGCAGCCTCAGTGAGAACAGATACACGACAACAGCCGTGGCAATGACCAGAAGCAGATACTCTATCCCGGCATATCCGTAGAACACAAGACTCGCAAGGAGCAGTATCACCCACTGTATCTTCTTTGGAACTATGTAGTATAGCAATATTGTACACAATAAAAAAACTATAAATGTATAAGTTACTACTGACATGTCCTCTCCCTCTTCTACAAGTAAAAATTATTTATACACTGCTAAACGCCGGCCAGTATTTTAACAGCAACGCACATACCACTGACATGACCGCCAGGATCAGCAGAGTTATCTTCCAGCCCTCTTTGAACATATACTTTGGCGACAGACCGTATCCAACCGGTATCGCCCTGATGGATGTCGGAAGCATGTACGAGAGGTTTACTCCCACAGATGCCACATATATGTACGGTATCGGATTGAGTCCGCAGCCCTGTGTGATGGATATTACCAGCGGCATGGCTACCGCAGCCGTGGCTGTGTTGGATGTCACATCCGACATGAGAAGTGTAACGGCAAGTATCACAAACACTGTGATAAATCCGCCCTTCATATCAAGCTTTGATATACACTCACCAAGTGCCTCTGCAGCACCGGATTTGTTGATGAGTGTTCCGGCGGCAAGTCCACCGGCAAATATATACATAAGTCCCCAGATGATCTTACCCTGAACATTCTTCCACACCATAATACGCTCTCCGTTCTTGTTGGTGAGAAGGAATGATACTATGGCGCATATGATAAATACATACGCCGGCTTGAGTCCCGGAAGTATGCTCTGGTAGAGCTGTCTGGTAAATGCAAGCACCGTGGCAAGAACAAATAACACAAGTGCTATCTTCTCCTCGTAGCTCATAGGAGGAAGCTCCTTGTATTTTGCTACAAAGTATTCCCTTGAACCGCCAAGCATCTCTGTCTTCTTCACATCACGGATCATGAACAGGATATTTACAAGCACAAGTATGAGCATGATAGGCAGGAATCTTACTACCCATGAAGAGTACATGTACTCCTCGCCTGTTATCTGCTGTATATATTCGACCGTCACAAGATTCATCGCACCTCCGAGCGGCGATGCCAGACCACCGAGTCCGGTTGCATATGCTATCGTGAGAAGTATCTTTGATGCAGTCTTGTTTGTCTTGATGTCGTCCATTCCTATGTACTTGAGCATGGCGATCGCTATAGGTGTGATCGTCGCACATACCACTGCATTTGGAAGCACCGCTGACAGAACTGCTGACAACACAAACCAGAACACAAGCTGTATCCTCAAACTGCTGCCGATAAGTCTCAGGAATGTAATGGCTATCCTCTTGTCAAGCCCGGTATTCTCCCACATCACGCTTATGATGGAAGCTCCCAGAAGAAGCAGTATCGTCTCGTCTGCGTAGTTGGAAATGACCGCCGACATGTCAGTCATCTGAAATATCGCATTTAAGGCTATCGGGAGGAATGCAGTCACCGCATAGTCCACCGGGCCTGTTACCCACCAGTACGCCATCCACATGATGGTTCCTATCGCTGCTCTTGACTCAAATGTCGTGAATACTCCGTGTGGCAAAAGTGCCGTAAGCAGCCCGAATAACAATGGGCCGATCAGTAAATGTACCATTCTCTTTCGTTCTTTCATAAATATATCTCCTATTTTCAATAAAACACTAATTTTAAATTATACACATTCAAGATTAATCTTTCATTAAAAAAATTAATATATATTAAAATCCACAGACATTATTCTGCATTTACCGGGATTTTAAATGTAAACAGGCTTCCTTTTCCGGGCTCACTGTCAACATACACGGTTCCGCCGTAATATCTGGCAATCTGCATTACCTGTGACAGACCCAGGCCAAAACCCTCCGCACTTCTGTCCGGCTCACCTCTGTAAAAACTCTCAAATATCTTTTCCTTTGTGATCTTATCCATTCCCCGGCCCTCATCCCTGACCGAGATAAAATAGCTGTCATTTTTCACACCGCAGGACACATGGATACTACCTCCGTCATTGCTGTACTTCACCGCATTTGACATCAGATTGTTCACGACGATAACTATATGGTTCATATTTGCTTTGACCATCGTCGGCTTCAGGTCGTAGGTAAACTTAAGATTCTTCTTACAGATGTACTCCACATCATCGCACACAGACTCCACCACATCCAGCAGATCTACATCCTCAACCGCTATGACTGCGTTTTCATTGTCCATGACCGACATCTGAAGAAGCTGTTCTATGAGCCCCTTCATACGTGAGGTCTGTCTCTCGAATACCTCTATGCTATCAAGCATCTCCTCATCGCCATTCTTCTCCGCGATTTCTCTGGAAAGCTGACACTGGGCATGCATGACTGCTACAGGTGTTCTCAGCTCATGGGATACATTTGCATTGAACTCGGTCTGTCTCTCAAGCTCCTGCTGGACTTTTCTGTACAGATTGTTATTCGCATCGGTCAGCATATCAAGCTCTTTGAAAGGACCGTCATACTCCAGATTCTCTGTGAAGTCAAGATTATCGACACTCTTGT
>OQVU01000296.1_pt1 | contig 17727 bp, 10 predicted proteins | sample 1691611 | NCBI WGS metagenome assembly OQVU01 (sample SAMN03418272, study PRJEB22391) | human gut metagenome | biome: human-gut; feature: organic feature; material: feces | host: Homo sapiens | place: Tanzania | collected 2013-01
CTAAATTATTACCTCTATTGAGGTAAAACACTCATAAATCGCTCATTTTAAGCTATTCTGAATATTTGGGCAGAATTTTTCCCAAAAAATCTCTTTTTAGATGTCCGTTTTTTCAATTTCATACGTCTATATTCTCTTGTAGGGTCATGCGCGACATGAGTTGCCCCACAACCTCCTTCATCGGCGGCAGTGCCTTCTTCTTTGTGGCCGTGCCCACCGGTGCCAAAGCTGCCGCAAACAGTAGCGACAGCGAAAGCAGAATCTTTTTCATAACGTTTTTAGTTTTTTTCTGACAATTATTTGTTGTTATTCTTGTTGCACATGTCATTGACATGCATTCAGTTTATAAGTTGCTGGATATAAGAGTTAGGCGTTGTGTGCGCAGCTGCACTGCCGTCACTTTTGGTCTATGGACTGTAGGAAACCGGTCAGATTTTCGCCGCCGTCGAGTCCGAGCTTCTTGCGCAGGCGGTAACGTGCCGTCTCCACGCTGCGCAGGTTGGTGTTGAGCAGCGACGCTATCTCCTTGCTGCTCAGCCCCATCTTCAGGTAAGCGCAGAGCTTCAGGTCGTTTTTCTTCAGCGTCGGGAACCGTGTGACCAACATACCGAGGAAGTTGTCGTAGACAATGTTGAAGTTGTCTTGGAACCGTTCCCAGTTCTCATCGTCTTCCATGTTTAGCTTTATGTCGTGCCTTATTTTGCTTATCTTCTGCTTCTGCACAGCTTTGGACTCGTTTTGTCCCACACTGTCGTATAGCTCCTGCATGTTTTCGTCGATGACGCGCAGTATGTCGTTCTTGCGCACGAGGTTTATGGTAGAGTCGGCAAGCTCGCCGCTCTTGTGCTTCAGCTCCGTCTCGAGTTGCTCGGCACGCAGTTTCGTGAACTCATGCTCCTTTGCTTCCTGCTCGCGATGGAACTGTTCTTCCTGTTCGCGCAGCTGTCGCTCCTTTGTCTCCTTAATGACAAGCATGGCTCTGCGCACCCGTCGCTTCTGCCAACGCACGAGCAGGCGTACGCCAAGCATCGCGAGTAGCATGTAAACGCAGTATGATAGCCAATGGTTGTACCATGTCGGCAATATCTCTATGTCAAATGTCGCCTCAGACGTCTGCTTGCTTATGTTGTCTGTAGCCTTTACGTGGAACACGTATTTGCCCTTTGACAGATGCGAATACTCCTTGAACGTGTTGGTCTGTGGCACGTTCCACGTTTTGTCTTGGCCTTCAAGCCAGCACTCATAGGTCACCGCTTTCTCGTCGCGGTACTCTGGCATGACGAAGCTTATGCGCACCGAGTTGAGCGAGTGTGGCACCTTGAGCACGTCGTGGCTGCTGTCTGGCGAGTAGGAGTAGAGCGTAGAGTCGCCCTCGCTGAACGAGCTGACGCGTCTTATGCGCACGTCGCGGCGGCATTTCGCTTCAATGTCTTTCACGATGGAGTTGCGCACGATGTAGAATCCGTCGTTGCAGTTGAGCAGAGTCTTGTCGTTGCCGATAAACCCTATGTGTCCGAGGCTCATCTGTAGTTGGTCTATGATGTTGTACAAAGGCATGGTGCGTGAAGTCCACCGCCGTGGCCCAACCTGCTGACCATAAGCCAGATATCCCGGCTTGTATGCCCACAGCGAGCCGCTGGGAGTCTGGTAGACGCGTAGTGACACGCCGTATGTGTGGAACACGTTGTTGAGCCACTGCTGGCTGTCAAGCCCATGTGTGTGAGGGTTGTATCTGAAAAAGCCGTTCACCGACGACACGTAGACCCGTCCGTCAATCTTGGCGACGTAGTTGTTGTCATCGATGACAAGCCCCTTGCCACGGTGGAAATAATCTACACTGACTGCGCGGCGCAAGTCGTTGCTAAGCCGCAGGCGGTAGACACCGTTGCGCCAGTGTGCCATCCAGATGCTGCCGTCTTCGTCTTGCATGAAGTTGCCGCTCGACTCGGTGAAGCCCTCTATGCGCCATGCCATAGCCCATTGTCCGCCAGTGCGTCGCAGTAGGAACAGCCCCGTGTAGTCACAGCCCAGTATGCAGTCGGGATGGCCCTTTAGGGGTATGAAGTCCCATGTGCCAGCAGGACCTGGTATGTTTGTGGCTTTCGTGCCGTCGATGATGAATGTGCCGTCGTTGTTGCCGCAGAACGTCACGTTTCCTATGCGCCGTATGCACCACACCTGTCCGTAGATGCCGTCTACGGCAGTGGGTCGCAGCGGTTTTGGCGACGCTGTTATGGGGAAGTCGAGGTGGTACAGTCCTTGATTGGTGCCGAGGTAGAGTCGTTTGCCGTGTATGAGCGATGCGTAGCCAGTACCGATGTTGTTGCTGAGTCCGAACAGTCCGTGGTAGGGCGAGGTCAGCATGACGTATGAAATGCCGACGTCAAGACCCAGCCACAGGTTGTCGATGCTGTCAAACATCATCGATAGCACGGTGTTGTTTTGCAGACCTGTGAGCACATTGGCGAAGTGTCGTTCACCTGTAGCGAAGTTGGCAACGGCAAGGCCACCCTTCACAGTGCCGAAAGCCACGGTCGAACCATGTACTTCTGCACAGAACACGTTGCTTTGTTTCAGAAACTGTGACAGGCTGTCGTCGAAGGGGTGGCAGTCTGTGCCGTCGTAGAGAAACAGTCCGTCGCGTTCTGTAATCATCAGCCACTGCTTCCCATAAGGCGCTATGCTGCGCACCTTCTTGCCGTTGAGCTGTGTCGTACCAGGTAGAAGCTCTGCGCGTCCGTCGTCTATCTCGTACAGTCCGCGGTCTGTGTCGGCGAGCACGCGTCCGCTGACGGTGAAGATGTTCTCCAAACTTTCTTCAAACTTCACGGTCGAAACGTATCGGTTGTCACGGAACACGAATACGGCACCCTTGCTCTGAAAGTATGTCATGTGCCCCACAGTCTTGATGTGCCAAATCTCTCCAGATTTAAATGGGGGTGGTAATTGTGCTGATAGCGATGTGTAGACGAGTTGTTTGGACTGTCCGCTCATCTGAAAGTAGCCAAACTCATCGGTGGCACCAGCGTATAGTAGCTTGCCATCGCTGCTCATAAGCACCGATCTGACGCTGGTGTAGTTGGCAACAAAGCTTAGTGTCCACTCGTCGCCGTCGTAGGAGAGCAGTCCGCGGTTGTTGCCAAAAAACATCTGTCCGCCAAATCCCTCGGCTACACCCCAGTTTTGTGTGCTGGAAGAGTAGTATGACGGTGCGAAATTGCGAATCATCAGCAGCTGGGCTTTACCTGTGGCGGTAAAAAACAGCAGTATAAGTGTGACTAAACAAGTGTTCAGAAGTCTCATGTTATGATTAGATAGAGGGTGGTTTTTATCTCGATTAACGGTGTCGTGTGTTTTTATGGTGGTACGTTGCCAGCGTGTCTTACTGGCTGTTGACACGGTGTAAGTTTTATGCTGCGTTTTGCTGACATTTTTGCTATGATTTTGGCCGTGTTTGCTTACGTTAATTCTTAACGTGTGTTAATAACGTGTTGACATTTCCATTAGGCCGTAGTGGCGTCGTCATTCGGCCGTAGTGACATCGCCATTCGGCCGTAGTGACAAGCCCAAAAGGGTTCTATCATTTTGTCAATTGACCCTAATGGCGACATAGATGGTGCCGTTCGTTGTTGCTCTTACAAAGATAACAACAAATGGCGATTGCTCAAAAGAGAGACCGTGCTTTTTAAGATTTGTTAATACTACTTTGCCATCGCAGTGTCGTGCACACAAAAAATGGTCTGTCGTAAGACCTTGTCCTGACCCGAAAAGAGACGTTTTTTTGCCTCAAGAGGTCGCTTTTTGTGTCAGAAACGGGTGTGAAAAAGGCGTTATAATGGCCTATATATAATAAGGTGTAAATTTAATGGTACGAAAACGACTCATCACTTGTGAAATCACTAGAATATGAAAAATGTGCAAGTGGAATAGTGAGGTGACATGATTGCTGCTGTTTTTGATAAATAGCTAATAGACAATAAGTTGTAAAAAGTTTACTTTTAAAAAGTGAGTTTTTTGTGAGGTTTTTTAGGGTAGATATTTTAGCGATGTATGCTTCTATTAGTTACTTTTGCCACCGAAAACCTGTTACTGCTAATTGTGATGCGCTTGCATCTTTTTACGACTGCTGACGAGTATGAGAAGAAACAACTCGGGGATGAGCAGAAACAAACTCGAGCAAGAGAAGAAACAACTAAATCTATTATAAATAAAACGAAAGAAACATGAGACGAAATCTGAAGTTAATTTCGGCGGCATTGCTCTTTCCTATGGCAATGACGGCACAGGTCAACAAGATTCAGGGTACCATCATCTCTGAGTCTGACGGTCAGCCCATACCGGGAGTTGTCGTGAGAGTGAAAGGCACCGCTTCGGGCACAGTGACCGATATTGACGGCCACTACCAGCTCTCCGTCAATCCTAAGGATGTGGTAGAGTTTTCTTGCATCGGATATAAGACTGTCACACACAAAGGCGACGGTACCTACGATGTGAAGATGGAAGACGACACCAACATGCTCGATGAAGTGGTAGCCATCGGATATGGCTCGATGAAGAAGAGCGACCTCACGGGTTCGATAGCTGTGGTGAGAGCCGAGGACTTGAAGAAAACTCCGGCTGCAAGTGTGGACCAGGCTATACAGGGACGCGTGGCAGGTGTCAGCGTCAATGCTAACAGCGGACAGCCTGGAGCTGGCGCTGTGGTGCGCATCCGTGGTATTGGTACCGTGAACGATTCGTCTCCTATATATGTTGTTGACGGCAACATCACAAGCGACATCTCGTTCCTTTCACCCAACGACATCGCGTCGACAGAGGTGTTGAAAGACGCTTCTTCTACCGCCATCTATGGTTCGCGTGGTGCCAACGGTGTGATTCTCATCACCACCAAGAGCGGTGAGAAGGGTAAGGGTAAGGTTTCTTTAGACATGTACTACGGCTGGCAGAGCCGCTGGAATAAACTTGACCTGATGGACAAAGACGAGTTTATAAAGACTTACATCAGCCTCGGCGCATCAAATACAGAGCGCAAATACTACGACAAGTTCGGTTTCAATGAGTGGCTGCAGCGCTACAAGCTCGGCAACGACGCCTACTACGCAGTGGCACAGACCCGACAATACACCGACGGTCTTGACTACTCGGCAGTAAACACCGACTGGCAGGACGAGGTGTTCACCAGTGGTGCGCCGATACAGAACTATCACGTGGCGTTTGACGGTGGCTCAGACAAGAGCAATTATTCCATCTCCGCTTCCTACTTCGACCAGGACGGCACCATCATGGGGTCGCAGTACAACCGCCTCACGCTGCGTGCCAACACCTCTTTCCAGGTGAAGCCTTGGCTGAAGGTGGGCGAGAACCTCTCGTTTGTGACAAGCGAGGCACGCAATGCCATGTACCAGAACTCGTCACCGGGCGCCAGCATCATCTCCGCTGCGCTCGCTATGGCTCCTTGGGACATGCCCTACTATCCCTCTGGCGCTTATAACCGCAACAAGCAAGACATGAGTGGTAAGATCGGTGTGCCCTCCAACTTCAAGAATGTGACCAACCCGTTCTCGATGGTGAACTACTCTCATCCGCACAACGTGACCAACCGCTGGTTCGGAAACCTCTATCTGGAGTTTACTCCGCTGAAGGGTCTCAACTTCCGCACAAACTTCAGCTACGACCAGGTGAATGAGAAGAACCGCACATTCACAGACGCACATACCGTCAACTCTTACGACGACTCTAAGGGCAAGAACTTCCTGACACGCGGACTGGTGCAGTACACCACGTTCACATGGGAGAACATTCTTACTTATGTGTTTGACTTGAAGAAGATACACCACTTCAATGTGATGGTGGGACAGACCACAGAAGAGTATAACTACTATTCTATTGGTGGCAGCGGCTCTACCATTCTCAATCCCTCGGAGAAGAACTGGTATCTCTCACAGACCACCGACGACAACACCAATCCTATCGCCGACGGCGTGGGACGCTCACGTCGCCTGTCGTTCCTGGGTCGTCTGAACTACAATCTGATGGACCGTTACCTGTTCACATTCAACTTCCGTGCTGACGGTTCTAACAAGTTCCCGGAGAACACATGGGGCTATTTCCCCTCAACGGCTTTCGCATGGAAGGTGAGCGAGGAACCGTTTATGAAGCAGTTTAAGAAGCTCGACTACTTGAAGTTGCGCCTCGGATGGGGACAGATTGGCAACGACAAGATTGGCAACGACGCTTTCAACCAGGCCATATTCACATCGCAAAACATGTTTGTGGGCTATCCCTTCGGCGTGAACCAGACCATCGGCACCGGCGCAACCATACTTACTTACGTCAACCAGGGCGGAAAGTGGGAGCGCACCGAGACATGGAACGCTGGCGTTGATGCCGCATGGGGCAATGGTCTGCTATCTGCTAACGTCGATTTCTTCGTGCGCAACACTAAGGACATGCTGCTTTCAGTGAAGGGTCCGGCATGGGCTGGCAACCGCTACGACGCACAGAGCAATGTCGGCACCGTGCGCAACGTGGGTGTGGAGCTTACGCTCGGTCACTCTTACCACATCGGTAACTTCAACTACTCGGTCAATGGCAACGTGTCTTTCATAAAGAACAAACTCACTCACCTCAATGGTGGACAGGTGGTATGGGGCGACCGTGTGCTCAGCGACGAGGGACTGCCGCTCTTTGAGTTCTGGGGTTACAAATACCTCGGAGTGTATAAAAGCAAGGAGGAGGCCGATGCCGCACTGCCAGGCTACGCCCGCGACGGCGAGACCAACCCCTATGGTGCTGGCGATGCTATCTTTGAAGACGTCGATGGCGATGGAAAAATCTCAGACACTGGCGACAAGCAGAAACTCGGCAACAACTTCCCGAAGGTGAGCTACGGCCTTAATCTCTCGGCAGACTGGAAAGGTATAGATCTCCAGATGTTCTTCCAGGGTGTGGCAGGCAACAAGATTTACAACGCTGTTCGTGAGCGCACAGAGAGCAACGGACTGACTTCGCAGCTCAGCACTGTAATGCGCGACGTGTGGACGGAGGACAATCCTAACGGCACCATACCTAACCCGAAGGGCGCTAACAACATGCTCAACTCCAGCCGATTCCTCGAGAGTGGCTCATATCTGCGCCTTAAGAACGTGCAGCTCGGCTACACCTTCCCGAAGAAACTGCTCAACGGCTGTGGCATCTCTAACTTCCGTGTCTATGTTCAGGCAAGCAACCTCTTCACAATAACCGATTATACAGGCTACGACCCAGAGGTTGGAAGTGGTGTCGACTACGGCAACTATCCGCAGAGCCGTTCGTTCCTCATCGGATGTAACATGACATTCTAACCCCACGGTAGCAAATGTTAAACAGAAAGATAAAGACATCATAATATGAAACCATTCAAGACATTAACATATTCAGCCTTGGCGCTCGCCACGATTGCATTCAGTTCTTGCAACGATTGGCTTACCGAGGAGACGCCCGGTACAACCAAGGTGTCAGAATTCTTTACGTCGCTCCCCACGGCAGAGGCTGTCGTCAACGCCGCTTATGTGCCGATGACATGGGAGTTCGGCGCGACGTACTACCCAGAGTGGTATTTTGGCGACATCGTGTCAGACGATGCGTTGAAGGGCGGACAGGACGTCAACGACGGTGCAGACCTGCGTGAGCTTGAAAACTTCAAGGCAAACTCAGACAATGAAATCGTGCTTGACTATTATCGCTCACAGTGGCAGGGCGTGCAGCGTGCCAATCTCGCTATAGAGCAGATTCCGACAACGCGCATAGACACGCTGACCGCTGACTCGACGAAGGAACGCAAATATCGCGACCGCTATCTCGGAGAGGCTTACTTCATGCGCGGATATTATTACTTCCGCCTTGCACGAATGTTTGGTGGCATGCCGCTCATCGACTTTGTGGTAAAGAGTTCTAACGAGTGGGCACAGAAACGTGCGACGCTCGACGAGACAATGAAGTTCATAATCGATGACTTCACACACGCCGAGAATCTGCTTTGGCTGAAGGACAAGTACAGCGACGAGGAACTGGGACGTGCTACAAAGGGTGCCGCACAGGCTATGTTGCTGAAGGCTTACCTCTACCGCGCCGACTATCTGCGCAACGCTGGTGACGAGACCGAGGCACAGAAGTGTTTCGCCGAGGCTGCCAAGTGGGGTAAAGAGGTGATAACGAGCCGCCAATACTCGCTCTGTCCCGACTACTTCGACAACTTCCGTCTTGCAAAGGAGAACGGACAGGAGAGCGTGTTCGAGATTCAGTACACTGAAGACCCTACCTCTGACTACGGTGGCGAGGGCTACACGCGAGGCACGATGACTACCATTCTGCAGCGCTCGCGCTCGTCAGCTTTCGGCGAGGCAGGCTGGGGCTACAATCGTCCGACACAGAATCTGTATGACGAATATGAGCCTGGTGACATCCGCCGCGACGAGACGATACTCGTTCCGACCGACGATCAGATTGAGACTCCTGCACAGGAGATCTACTGCGGCGACCGTATGCTCAACAAGAAGTACGCTATGTACACCGACGGCACAACCGGTGGCATCTACAAACTGGCTCACGCCACACGCTCGCCGAAGAACAACATACAGATTCGCTACGCCGATGTGCTGCTGATGTATGCCGAGGCATGCTGCGAGACGGGTGACCTGCCAAGCGCAAAGGCTGCACTTAAAGAGGTGCGCGACCGTGTTGGACTGCCACAGTTCCCCTACACCGCAACGATACAGGGTAGGAGGGTGACCTTCACCGACAACCAAGCAGACCTCCGCACGGCGATTCGCCATGAGCGCCGAGTAGAGCTCGCGATGGAGGGACACCGTTGGTTTGACCTCACACGTTGGGGCATAGCTAAGGAAACGATGGACAACTACATGAGTGGTGAGACAGAAGAGGCTCGCTCGCTTTACGGCACATTCCAGAAAGGCAAGCATGAGTTGTTCCCGATACCCTCTAAGGAGATTGAACTTAGCGGCATTGAACAGAACCCTAACTGGTAACATAGCTTTTTAGATGGCTTATTCGTGGGTGGCAGAGACGTAGGCTCTAAAGCCCATGAATAAGACTTCCAAAAGCCGATACATCCACATCGCCGCGCCATCGCTTGAAAAAGACACGGTCGCGGACATGACTTTCCAATGTCAACAAAAACTTTTATATATTTCAAATTCGACTAATAATCAATTTATTAAAAACTAAAAAGCATGAAAAAATTTACTCTTTTCGCTGCTTCTTGCCTCATGGCACTCGCAGCATCGGCACAGACTGGTTACATCACACCGGCTTTGAACGGCGATTTTGAGCCTGCATTCGACTTCAACGGTACAACAAACTACGTCATTCTCTATGCTTCTGACGATGAGGTAGACGCACTGGGTGAAAGCAAAATCTTGAAGAACGAGAGCCCAACCGACCTTGACGGCGCTCGTCCTCTCTATGTTTGGAACGGATATGACGGTGGTGCAGCTGAAGGTTTCAACTCTTTCAACGGCACTGGCGGATACATGAGCTTCGTAGTAAACAAAGGTGGATGGTCAGGACTCGGCCACTGTGGTGTTGTAGACGCTGCCAAAGAGCTTGATGGCTTCGATTTCAGCATGTTGAAGAACGGCAATTGGTATTTCCACATGGCAATGAAAGACGCTGGCTCTATACAGGCAACACACAACATTGCCGTTGGTCCGGAAGCTACAGCACATTTTGCTGTCGGTCCTACACAGACCGATGCTACTTATGAGCTGATTGGCGACTTCACACGTAGCGGTGACTGGTACAACATCGATATTCCCCTTGTAGACCTTGTAGATCTTGGCTTCGACCTCAGCAAGTGTAGTGCTAACCTCGCAGGCAACGTGTTTACCGTACTCAGCGGCGGTGTTGAAGGCACACAGCTCAACTACGATGCAGTGTTCTTCTATCAGAAGACAGCCGAGATTGCTGCTGGTATCGACAACGTAAAGAATGAAGCTGCTGCTGCCAAGACAGCCATCTATACTGCTGACGGCGTGCAGGTAAGCAACATGAACAAGAGCGGTCTCTACATCGTTAAGACTGCCGACGGCGTGAAGAAGGTGCTCAAGAAGTAACCTCTTAACGACATTTGCGCGAAAACGGCATCGCCGTCAATCATGGATGGCACAGCTGTCGTCTACGGGTTATGTAGCCATCTTTCCCAGATGACACAGTAATCAACAATTGATGGTGAAGCCGTGGTTTTATCGCACAGCATTGAACAAATAAACTTTTCTTACTGATTTGGGTTTCGCAAGGCTGCGAAACGCTCGCTCCTCGACTGCGAAATGCTCGCTCTTCGACATGGTGGCAGCTTGCGAAACCCTTTTCTTTGAATCTCCCTTAAACGACAACGATAATATAATGACAAAAAAACTGTTGGTGGAAATCGCCACCTTTACCCTTGCATTTACAGCCGCTACGGTTGACGCACAGCCCAAGCAGCGCAGCGAGAAGCGTGGCGTTGCAGAAGACCAGTTTGGCTATGCAGAAGAGATAAAAGCTCTCTCGCCAGGCATTTGCTGGACATACAACTGGGGAGTAGCACCAAGTGCTAACGTCAAGAGTCTGCTTGGTAGCGAAGAGGGCAAGGAGATGGAGTACATTCCGATGGCTTGGGACACCGGCGCCGACGTGGAAAAGCTGAAACAATACTACCGCGACCATCCTGGTTGCAAATATTTGCTCGGCTATAATGAGCCTAATCTCCAAGACCAGTCAGACATTACACCGCAGCAGGCAGCAGATGCATGGCCTGCACTCGAAGCCATTGCTGACGAGTTCGACCTTAAATTGGTCTCGCCAGCAATGAGTTACACCGGCTCTGCCATCAACGATGGCAAAATCTGGCAGCCCTTCGACTGGTTGGATGAGTTTATAAAGCTCTACAAACAGCAGAACAGTCGCGAACCGAAGATGGACGCCATAGCCATACATACTTACATGAACAGCACCGCTCCGACGCTCGACTTCGTCAACCAATGGGTAGACCGATATGGCAAGAATATATGGGTGACAGAGTTTGCGGCAGGTGAAAACAACCCCGACTCGCTGACTCAGGTACGTGAGATGATAAAGAAGGTGCAGGGATTGGAACTTAATCCTAACGTCGAACGCTACGCTTGGTTTAAGGGAACGTCTGGCTCGCGGTGGATAGACAAGAGTCCTTACTGGCGATTGCTTATCAAACCGAACCTCCGCACCCACCTTCCCGCCGCAGGAACAATGACAGGTCAGGGCGTGGTCTACACCTATATGTCTACGTTTGACAAGACTTACTACTACAGACCAGGTGAGACCGTCATGGCAAAAGACTACATCAACAGCAACGGCATAGGCTTGGAGGTGAGCACTGACAACCAAAAGGGAGCTATAAACACCCACCTCGCAGTGGAGTTTGGTAACTCCAATGCCGCTGAATACCTCATCGACGTGCCGACAGACGATGTCTATCAGTTCACGTTCCGCTACAGCGACCGTGCCTCGGCAGCCCGTCAGCAGGTGTTGAAGCTGTCGGTTGACGATGTGGAAGTAGGCTCTGCTACACTGCCATCCACTGCCGCCTACCGCGATCCAGCCGACGTTTACGCCACCACTACGTGTCAGGTGTCACTGCCAGCAGGTCGTCACACGTTGAAATTCGCTGGCACAGTGCCCATCAACCATGCTCGTGTGACATGGTTCAGCTTCGCCTCGACGACAGCAATCAGCGACATCAACGCCTCCACCGACGACGCTCTCGTGAGCAAACGCTACTTCACGCCACAGGGAGAGGAAGTCGCTGCCATGCACAAAGGCATGTACATAGAGACTTGCACCTACGCCAGCGGCAAGAAAACCAGCCGCAAACTGACGGTGAAGTAATAACAAAGCTCGCCTCTATATAATATAAAGGTGTCACCATAATATAATAAGGTGTCTGCAGAACGGCACAAACCAAAACACGAACAAAACCAAATAACAAATACATTATAATTCAAAACCAACCGCATGAGAACTTTAAATTTATTGACAGCTTTCGCTTTGGCATTGCCCTTAGGCGTGTCGGCGCAGACCACTACGCCCCCGTCAGGCTATGAGCTGAGATGGAGCGACGAGTTTAACGGCACAAGTCTCAACACGACTCTGTGGAATATTGAAGAGAACGGCAACGGCGGCGGCAACCAAGAGTTGCAGTACTATCGCAAAGAGAATGTCGCTGTACACGATGGTAACCTCGTGTTGACAGCTCGTCGTGAGAACTACAACAACAAGCAGTTCACCTCTGGACGCGTCAACACACGCGACAAGGCTTATTTCAAGCACGGCATCATACAGGCACGCATTAAGTTCCCGAAGACCGCCAATGGCGTATGGCCCGCATATTGGATGATGGGCAACGACTACGGTAAGGTGGGATGGCCCAAATGTGGTGAGATAGACATCGTGGAAACTGGCAACGCTGACGGCATAAAGAATGGCACACAGACACGCCACTTCGGCAGCACGCTGCACTGGGGAACAGGCGCTGGCGCTGCCCATAAGCAGTATGGCACCAGCTATCTCGCTCCTGAGACCAATCCTCTACAGAACGACGACTACCACATCATCACCATGGAGTGGAATGGTAACTTCATGCAGATGTTCTACGACCTTGAAGATTTCAGCGTCAGCGCTAAGAGCAAGGCACGCTTCTACTCTGTGTCCATACCCTCAAGCACCAACACCAGCGACATAGGCTACTACTTCCAGAAGCCTTTCTTCTTCATCTTCAACCTGGCAGTAGGTGGCAATTACACGGGCATATACAACGCAGGAGGCATCACAGCCATGCCCAACGCTGGCGATGAGGCTAAGATGTACGTCGACTGGGTGCGCGTTTACCAAGACGCCAACGATGCCGACGCCAAGTACTTCACCCCCGACGGCAACAACATCACTACCAACCCCAGCACTCCCGACACCCCTGAGGCACCCGACACCAAGACCGAGTACGGCTACTGGGGTAGCAAAGCGCTCGACGCCGACGGCAACAGCACGTTCGATTTCACAAACTCTTACGACGCCGTGCTTATCGGTACCAGCTTTGGTGTGACCAACGGCTTCTCTGGAAAGACCACTGCCGACTACAACGTTGACGACGTAAAGCACTTCCTCTACATCTGGGAGAACACCTACAATGCACAGTCGTCGACTGGTGTCAACTCTTTCGGCTTCAACGAAAGTTACAACCACTACACCGTAGGTAGCGTTGGCTGGTCGGGTTTGGGCTACGCTTCCAACAAATCAGGTGGCAAAGACCTGTCCATGATTGACGACGACTATGTGTTTCATATCGGTTTTCGCGGCACATCAACCGACGGACATGTCAGCCACAAAGTTATCGTAGGCAACGCCTCATTCACCGTAGGCAACACCAGTATAGAAGGCGCGCCCATCATCGGCGACTTCAAACGTGACGGCTCATGGACATATTTCGATGTGCCCGTGACAGTGCTGAAGAGTCTTGCGGGTGGCGAACTCTTTGACAACGCCGCCAACTACGAAGGCAATGTGGTAGCAATACTCAGTGGAGGCTCGCAGGGAGCCGACCTGGAGTTTGACAATGTGTTCTTCTACAAGAACCCCAACGTGAAGAAGGGCGTGCCCACCGAAGACAGCACGACCAAGATTGGACAGTACGCTACAAAGGCTCTTAACGGCGAAGTGAGCTCTTTCGACCTTACAAACGTGGCAAAGGCAGTGCTCATCGGTACCAGCAGCGGCGTGACCGACGCGCTGAATGAGGTGACAGAGAAAAACTACAATGTAGACGAAAAGACCAACTTCTTCTGGATATGGGACGGCGGCGACTACACCGGCCTGCCCTCTGACGGCAAGAACTCTTTCGGATGGGACGAGTCTACAACCCGTCTTCAGGTGACTGGCACAAGCACGTGGTGTGGCGCAGGATATGCTTCACAGGGCACTGGCAAAGACCTCTCCATGATAGACGACACCTGGTATCTGCACTTCGCTATGCGTGGCAGCGACGTACTCACCCACCCGTCACAGACCGTGACCGTTGGCAACGCTGTGTTCGTTATCGGCAACACCACATCTGGCGCACCGATACTCGGCGACTACTGCCGCGACGGAGAGTGGTACAACTTTGACATACCTGTTGCCAAGCTGCAACAGCTGGCAGGTGGCACCCTGTTTGCCGACGCTTCCAACTTCATGGGCAATGTGTTCGCAGTAGCAACCACCCATAGTAAGGGCGCAGAGGTGAACTTCGACCAGGTGTTCTTCTACAGCAAGAAAGACGGCGCCGACACCCCCGACATCCCCTCCTACGTGACAGCAGCTCTCGACGGTGAAGGCAATAGCACGTTTGACTTGGAGAACACAGGCAACTATGTGCTCATTGGTACCACAGGAGGCGTAACTATCACACTGGCAAAAAAGGTGAAAGCCGACTATAACGTTGACGACGTAAACAGCGCTCTCTATATTTGGGAAGGCACCATGACAGCCAGCAACGAAAGCGGCGTCAACTCGTTCGGTTACGACGAGGGTGGCTATCCGGTTTACACCGTAGGCACCGTGGGCTGGTCAGGATTGGGTTACGCATCAAAGGCTAAAGGCAAGGATATGTCAATGCTCGACGACACCTACTATCTGCACCTGGGCATGAAGGCCACCAACAATGCCTCTTACCTTATTGCTGTGGGCAACGCAAAATTTGCTATTGGCGCTTCGGCCTTCGTTGATGGCGGCACGAGCTACGCTCCCCTTTGCGACTTCCCCCGCGACGGCAAATGGTATAACATCGACATTCCTTACAGCGAGATTGAAGCACGCGCCACAAAGGTGTTCGACAATCCTGAAGATGTTACTGGCAACGTGCTCTACTTCCTTGCTGGCGGAACAACAGGCACCAAGCTCACCTTCGACCAGATTTTCTTCTACAACGACGGTAGCGTGCCCTCAGGCATCGACGCTGTAAAGCAGAACAATGCCACCACTGGCAACAACCGCACCTACACCCTCAGCGGTGTTGAGGTAAAGGGCGACAACTTGCCCAAAGGCATCTACATTCGCAACGGAAAGAAATTTATCGTAAGATAAACGTAATAACAAATCAGATAACATGTATGTTCGCTCCTCTCAACAGTGAAGACGAACATACATGTTTAAAGCTAATAAGGAGTTTCCTTATAAAACCTTATAAAACCTATTTGCTATACGCATTACCTTTACACCACAAACACGAAAAAAATAATTACCTAATAATATTTTAAACAACAATTACTAATTAAAACCAAAAAACGTATGAAACAAAAATTATTAACTTTATTCGTATTGCTTGTCTCTGCCATGACAGCCTTCGCTGATGACGCGACAGGTAGCGGAGTAGGAAGCGAGACTAAAAATGGAAATAATGAATTAGGCTCAAAAGGTGTAGCATATAGTTATACCTTCACAGAAGAAAACGGTTCTGTAACTATGACCGTGAAAGCCGATGGTACAGGCTGTACAGGCATACCTGCTGATGCCAGTGGAAAGACCTGCTATTTAGATTATACCTATGGACCAGAAAGAGCATATAATGAATCTCCGTCACACACATGGGACGATTTGGAAGCAGAAACCGTCATCAAAGTAAAACTTTGGTGGGCTGTAGCCTTTGGCCGCTCTGAAACAGGCGACAGCACAAACCCGTACATAACTTACACCGTCAAAGGTTCAAAAATAGATGACGATGAAGCACCTGTTATGACAAAGGCTGAGGCTATCTCTGTACGGGACAACAAGGCAACCCTTACGCTTTGCGCTACTGACAATCAAATGAGCACACTAACTTACACCATCAGGAACAGTGAGACCGTGCTAGCCACTGTAGATGGCAAGCCGGGTACAGATGTCACCTACGAACTTACAGGTCTTACACCTGAGACAGCCTATACACTTGCAGTGACCGCCAAGGACAAAGCGGGAAATGAATCTTCTGCCAAAGAACTGACATTCACCACCGAAAAAGGCTTTATTCTGACCGCTCCACAAAAGCCGACAATAGCGAGTGACGCCATTACCTTTATTACAACATATGATGAGAATAAGGATGTGACATACACATTACCCAATTGGGGACAATCAGGACAAGCTGAAGTAATAAATGTCGAAGGGACTCCATTACTTCACCTTACCAATTTCAACTATCAAGGAATGGAATTTGCAGATCAGGACATGAAAGAAATGAATATGGTTCACATGGATATTCTTGCCCATAAGATAACTAGAGACATCCGTTTCAATCCGATATTCCGTGGTCCTAAAGAGCAGCCATACACCATTATGACACCTACCGACCCTATTGACCAATGGAAATCGGTAGACATTCCTCTTGCTGCTTTCGACAACATGGATTTCACGCAGGAAAAAGTGTTCCAGTTTAAATTTGACCATAATGATAATAATGGTGTCACCGATGAGGTATACATCACTAACCTCTATTTCTACAACAACGGACAAGCTGACGGAATGACCATCACCACAGAAAATCAGGTATCTACGGTTTTGGGCGATATCACTGCTGCAGACGTCGACAAGATAAATACGGCTAACGCTATGGCCATTGATTTGACCAAAGTCAGAACAATTGCAGCAGGCGTAAACATCACACCATTGCACGAGAACGCAATCATCATTGTGAAAGGTACAGCTAACGACAACACACCAAACAGCAGATATGATGCTATCAAGAACATGAAGAATGTTGTTGTGCTTGGCACTGATGGCTGGTATCGTCCCGTTAACAAGTTGGTGATGACCGATATTCCTGGTGAACCTCTGTGGAAAGGCGAAGGCATTAACAAAGATTGGATTAGCACAGGAGAAATAGGTTGGAAGTTAACCCGCACCATTAAAGCAGGCGATCATGCTTCAATATGCCTTCCCAGTGGATACGCTATTAAACCCATTCCTGACGGTCTAAGTGTATGGCTGCCTACATCATATAACGAAGAAACAGGTATCACCTTTAACAAAAAAACTGATGAAATCAACAGCAATTTCCCCTTGGTTATACGTAACACAACCGACAAAAATATTGAATTAGCCATCAGCAATGAAGGGGACATCAACTTCAAAAATCTAATAGCCGATACAGCAAATAAATATCAATTAGGCGAATCAGATGTTTGGTTCTGTGGCAACTTCGAAGAGACGCTCGTAACCAAGGGCACACAGTGGATAGTAAAGAACGATGGCATACACGCATCTGTAGTAAAGGCTAACGGCACAAAGATTTCGCCGTTCCGTGCCTACTTCACAGGCATACCAGAGGGCGCTTCTGCCAAACTCAACTTCATCGATGGTGAGGCTACAGGCATCAACGGCGTCAACGCTGAGGCTGCTGCCGACGGCGCTATCTACAACCTCGCTGGTCAGAAGGTGAGCGCTGCCTACAAGGGCATTGTTATCAAGAACGGCAAGAAGTATCTGATGAAGTGATTTCGGCTCTGTAAACACAACAACTAAAAGAAACAATTAATTATGGAAAAGAAAACATATATAGCTCCTGAAGCGACGGTGACAAACGTGGAGACGACCCCCATCTTGGCGGGTTCGCTTAACCCTGAAAATACCAACGGCTCATTGGGCATCAGAACCGACTACGAGTCTACCGAAGGCTGGGCAGACGCCAAACACTACGACGTATGGGCTGAC
>OQVU01000304.1_pt1 | contig 17580 bp, 18 predicted proteins | sample 1691611 | NCBI WGS metagenome assembly OQVU01 (sample SAMN03418272, study PRJEB22391) | human gut metagenome | biome: human-gut; feature: organic feature; material: feces | host: Homo sapiens | place: Tanzania | collected 2013-01
GTCGCGCATATACAAAGGTTATCAAGATGGTTAAGAGCCCTAAGACTGGTGCTTACATTTTCGATGAGAAGATGGTACCTAACGAGGCTGTTAAGGATTTCTTCAAGGACTAATCATTTAGTACTTAATATATTCATGGGTCGTAACTCTACCGAGTTGCGACCTTTTTCTTTTTCCTTTCTTTTCTTTTCTTTTCCTTCTCCTTCCTCATTTCTCATTTGTCATTTCTCATTTCTCATTCTTTAATCTTTCTCATTTGTCATTTCTCCTTGTTTCTATGAAAAAGTTGCAATATAATTTGGTGTTGTTAGCTTTTTCTATTATCTTTGCAGAAAATATTATATCTTATGGGATTATTCGGTTTTTTTAATAATAAGAAAAAGGAAACTCTCGACAAAGGACTCGAGAAAACCAAGGAGAGTGTATTCAGTAAGTTGGCACGTGCTGTAGCAGGTAAATCAACCGTTGATGATGATGTACTCGACGATCTGGAGGAGGTTTTGATTACCTCTGATGTCGGTGTGGAGACTACGGTGAAAATTATCCGCCGCATCGAAGAGAGAGTTGCTCGTGATAAGTACGTTTCTACCTCTGAACTTGACAGAATCCTCCGCGAGGAAATCGCTAATCTGCTCTCTGAAAATCATTCTGATGATAATGACGATTGGGATTTGCCTTCCGATCACAAACCTTATGTCATTCTCGTTGTCGGTGTGAATGGTGTGGGTAAAACTACTACCATCGGCAAGTTGGCTTACCAGTTTAAGAAGGCTGGCAAAAAGGTTTATCTCGGTGCCGCTGATACCTTCCGTGCAGCTGCAGTTGAGCAGATCTGCATCTGGGGAGAGAGAGTTGGGGTGCCTGTGGTGAAGCAACAGATGGGTTCCGATCCTGCTTCTGTTGCCTTCGATACCCTCCAGAGTGCTAAGGCTAATGGCGCCGACGTGGTGCTGATTGATACTGCCGGACGACTGCACAACAAGGTGGGACTGATGAATGAGCTCAAGAAAATCAAGGATGTCATGAAGAAGGTTTTGCCTGAGGCTCCTGATGAGGTGATGCTCGTGCTCGATGGCAGTACCGGACAGAATGCGTTTGAGCAGGCTAAGCAGTTTGCCGCAGTCACTAACATTACATCCTTGGCTATCACCAAACTTGATGGTACTGCCAAAGGTGGTGTGGTAATCGGGATCTCAGACCAGTTGAAGGTGCCTGTGAAGTACATTGGACTGGGTGAGGGAATGGAGGATATGCAGCTCTTCAATAAGAAAGAATTTGTAGATTCTCTCTTCAAGAAAGACTAAGTCCTCTTTCTAATGACAAGGACTATTTTCAGTGAAATACAAAGACGCGTCTGTCTTTCTTCTCTCTATATAAACGGAACAAGGTCCTCTCTAAAAGACGGCTTGGTGATTTTCAAAAATTAGAAATAAAACGGTAGATTAAGAAAACGTGAAAAAGAACGAAATCGATATAATTACGATGGGCTGCTCCAAAAATCTGGTGGACAGCGAGTTGCTGATGAAGCAGTTTGAGGCAAACGGCTATCACTGCGTGCACGATTCTAAGCGCCCACAGGGTGAAATCGCAGTCATCAATACTTGCGGATTCATCGGGGATGCCAAGCAGGAAAGCATTGATACGATCCTGGAATTTGTGCAGCGCAAGCAAGAAGGTAAGGTTAGAAAACTCTATGTCATGGGTTGTCTCTCACAGCGTTATCAGAAAGAACTTGAAGCTGAAATTCCTGAAGTTGATAAGTTTTACGGCAAGTATAACTACAAGCTTCTTCTCAGTGAACTGGGAAAGGCTGAGGTGCCTGCTTGTAATGGTCGTCGCCATCTCACCACACCACGACACTATGCTTACGTGAAGATTTCCGAAGGATGCGACCGCCATTGCGCCTATTGCGCTATTCCGATTATTACTGGCAAGCACGTAAGCCGCCCGAAGGAGGAAATCCTGCAGGAAGTTCGCGAAATGGTAGCGGATGGTGTGAAGGAATTCCAGATTATCGCCCAGGAACTTACCTATTATGGGCTTGATATCGATGGTAAGCATCATATCACGGATTTGATTTCCGACATGGCTGATATCCCTGGTGTCAAGTGGATTCGCCTGCATTATGCTTATCCAAACCAGTTCCCGATGGATTTGCTTGATGTGATGCGCGAAAAGCCAAATGTCTGCAAGTATCTCGATATCGCACTGCAGCATATCAGTGACCACATGCTCGACCGTATGCATCGCCATGTGACCAAGAAGGAGACGATGGAACTGATACAGGCTATCAGAGAAAAGGTGCCGGGCATTCATATCCGAACCACTCTGCTCGTCGGTTTCCCGGGAGAAACTGAGGAGGATTTCCAGGAACTGATGGAGTTCGTGAAATGGGCGAAGTTTGAGCGCATGGGTGCTTTCGCTTATTCCGAAGAGGAAGGTACCTACAGTGCCAAGCATTATGAAGATGATGTTCCGGAGGAAGTGAAGCAGAGCAGACTGGATCAGTTGATGGCGCTTCAGCAGGATATCAGTGCTGAAGTGGAAGCTGAAAAGGTGGGCAAGGTGCTCAAGGTCATCATTGATCGCAAGGAAGGCGACTATTATATCGGTAGAACGGAATTCTGCTCTCCTGAGGTGGATCCTGAGGTGCTGATTCCTGCCACCAAGCGACTGAGAGTGGGTAACTTCTATGACGTGAAGATTACTTCAAGTGAAGAGTTTGATCTGTATGGAGAATTGGTCTAAGGATCTTTTATGGAGAATTGATATAAGATGAACAATAAACAATACATCGCTGAGCTGGCTCGCAAAACCGGTTTCTCACAGGAGGATACTCAACGCCTTGTGAGAAAGGTGATTGATGCGATGATAACTCAGTTTGAAGAGGGCGAACAGGTGACGATTCCTGATTTCGGCACCTTTGAGGTGAAGAAACGACTGGAGCGTGTAGTGGTCAATCCGCTTACGAAGAAGCGCCAGCTGGTTCCTCCGAAACTTGTGCTCGGATTCCGACCTGTTGCTTCCGTCAAGGAAAAAATAAATAATGGAGGGGAGGAAGATGAGTAAGTCGAGTTTGTCTGTTTTGGCAAAGGCTGTTGCCAGCAAGCGTGGACTTACCCAGGCTGAGGCTGAGCGCTTTATTGCCACTATGTTTGAGGTTGCTGGTGACGGCATCCAGGAGGACAAGTTGCTGAAAATGAAGTGGCTGGGTACCTTCAAGATTACTTCCGTGAAAGATAGGGAGAGCGTGGATGTCAATACCGGTGAGCGAATTCTGATAGAGGGGCGCGATAAGATTTCTTTTACTCCGGATAATATCCTGAAGGAAATCATCAACAAACCTTTTGCCCAATTTGAAACCGTTGTGGTGAATGATGGTATCGATTTCTCTGATATTGACGAGAAATTCGCCAATATGGAAAGGGAAGAAGAGGAACTGCAGCTTCAGAAAGAGCAGGAATGCCATGATGAAGAGGTGGTTCAAGAGGAGCAGAATGCGGAACAGCCTCAGAAAGAAGAACTGCCTCGGGAGGAAGAGCATTCTCAGGAGGTTGGACTGAATGAAGATCTGTCTCAGGAGGCAAAGAAGTCTCAAGAGAGTCTGTTGGATGCAGAGTTGCAGTCTCAGGAAGGTGGACAGAAGGATGAACTGTCTCAGGAAGCGAATACTCCGATTTCAGAAGAAACGGTTGCTTTGTCTTCAGAATTGAAAAACGCTGAGATATCTGAAGATGATATTTCTGAGACTTCCGAAGATAATATCTCTCAAACTTCAGATGATACTATTTCTAAGACTGAAGAAAACGGTATTCCGGAAGAAGTTGGAATACTGATTTCTCATTTGAAGGAAAATGAATCTGAAGCAGAAGAAATAGAAAGGGTGGAAGAAGCTAAAGTTAAAGAAGAGCCAGAAGTCCCAAAAGCAGCAGAAGCCCACGTTGAGAAAACGCCTGCAGAGGCGAAGGTTGTCGTTTCGCAATCGAATGTGGAGAACAAGAAGCAGCCAGAATATGACGAGACACTCGATGAAGACGAAGCTTATGCTTCAGACCATCACCATCTCGTGATACCAAAATATGTGGTCGCCTTGGTATCTGTGGTCTTTGTTGCTCTATTGGGTGGCCTATGCTGGTTTGCCTTTATTTACGGCAAAATGCAGGCTCGACAAGAGCAGATGGAGATGCAGTTGAAGGCTATCAAACCTCAGCCTCAACCAAAACCTAAGCCAATGGTAGTTGCTCCTGTGGATACAGCGAAGTCTATTGCTTCCTCGGATGATAAAACTGACGCAGAGAACGTTCTGGCTAATGGTGCTCAGGCAAACAATGAGCAGACAGACCATGCTCAGTTGGCAATGAAGAAAAAGGCCAAGCAGGACAGCATCCGGATGGCTCAAGCTAATAATGCCGTGAAAATGGCTGAAAAGGCTTCTGTGTATCTCAACGATCCTCGCATCAGAACAGGTGCTTATCGTATCGTGGGTGTAGAAAAGACCGTGACGGCTAAGAGTGGTCAGACTTTAGCAGGATTGAGTAAACTCTATTTGGGGCCTGGCATGGAATGCTATATGCAGGCCATTAACGGATGTTCTGAGATAAAACCGGGACAGAAAGTGAAGATTCCAAAGCTGGAACTGAAAAGAAAAGGAAAAAAGAATTAAATCTGCAATGATACTGATTTTATTTTCATAGTAGAATATAAAATTCCCCCGCTTCATCAGAATCAAGCGATTCTTGTGGAGCGGGGGATTTCTTTTTCTTCTTGGATTAAGTTTTATAATTCAAAAATACCCTTCAGGGCAGCGCGAGCAATCTTTTCGTATTCTTCACCGAGGTCAGCAAAGCGCAATACACAGTTGGCAGCAGCATGCTTGATACCCATATTATCGCCTTGTAAGGCAACTGCAGCCTGGTCGAGAAACTCATTGATGCCTCTCTCGTTAGCTTCCTGTCCGTTGGCGAAAAGTCTTGCTAACAGTTGGAATCCTGCTATCTCATAAAGCGTCTTGTCTGTGGCAATCCACTCATAGGCAATGGCAGGAGCATAATCCACATGCTGCAGAAGATTGAATGCCAGCATCTCAGCCATTTCCTGGCTCTTGACCTGTTCCATCCAAATGTCTGTGATCTCTGGCAGCATCTTCTCTGCCGGCATGATGAGGGTGGCAAGAATCTTGCATTCACGGATGTCTTCCTTCCAGAGTTCAATGGCCAGTTCATAATCCTTGCCATATTCCAAGGCCATCTTCTTCAGTTCTATGAAAGGTACGCCCCAGTTGATCTTATAGCCTAAGCCTTTCTGGGTCATCGACTGAGAGGTTGGACCACTCATTAAGAGGCGAAAACTTCGCTTGATCTTCATCAGTTTCTGATGAGTTTCTTCATTCATGTTTATTTCCTTTTAGAGTTTCTTTACTGATCTGATTCCAGCTTTCTGCTACAGTTTCATCACTTCGCAGAACATGCCGTCAAACTGTTCTTCGATTCCCTTTGGTTCTTCCTTGAAGATACCATAGAGGGCACTTCCGCTACCGCTCATGGAGGCGTAGACTGCACCTTGGTCGTAAAGTTTCTGCTTGATGGCTGCCAGTTCCGGGTGCATCTTGAAGATAGGTTCCTCGAAATCATTGAATAGTTCTTCTTTCCAGGTTTCTATCGGTTGGCGCACGATATCACGGCAGCTCTTGGCTGGTTTCTTTGGGGTGATGGCACTGTAAGCCTCCTTGGTGCTTACGGCAACGTCAGGTTTTACGACACAAAGATAGTATCCATGCAGATTGCCATCAGGACCATCTGCAGGCATCAGCACATCTCCGATACCCTCCGCATAAGCAGGTTCAGCTTCGATAAAGAAAGCACAGTCGGCACCCAGTCGGGCTGCATAACGTTCCATTTCTGGATTACCGATATTGAGACGGAAACGCTCATCGAGAAGTCTGATCATGAAGGCTGCATCCGAAGAACCGCCGCCAAGACCGGCTTGAGAGGGGATATGCTTGTAGAGGTGAGTGTGAATGCGTTGCAACTGGTAGTCGGCTGCCAGAATATGGTAAGCCTTTACCACCAGATTTTTCTGCTCATCACAATCCACAGCATTGCCTGTCACCTTCAGGTCGCAGGCAGTATCGCTCGGAAATTTCTCATCCATGTATTTGATTTCCAATGCATCATACAGTGGGATGGGATAGAAGACGGTTTCCAGATTATGGTAACCATCCTCTCTTTTGCTTACGATGTTCAAGCCAAGGTTGATCTTGGCACATGGAAAAACAATCATAGGCTATTTCTTTTTGAATTACTTGGCAGCCTTGCGGAATGTCTCGTTGTTAACTACGATCTTGCCTTCCTCAACATCGATGATTGCCTGATCCTTGATATCTGTATCCATACCCTTGCTTGCGAGCATGATGTTTGCTTCAGAACCCTGTGGCTGTACCATGAACTCCCACTTGTAGTAGTTCTTCTTGTAGTTCTTTGTGGTAACAGTAAAGTCGCTGTTCAAAGTGATGACAGTCTTCTGGTCAAGACTTGCATAGTCACCTGCAGCCTTCTGCTGGAATACAGAGTCTGTGATAACTTCTACTTCTACTTTAGCAGGTTCTGCTTTTGTTTCTGCCTTTTTGTTGCCGCAAGATGCTGCGAATACCAACATGCCCATGCAGAGGGCCATCATAATTGACTTTTTCATACGTTAAAGATTTTGTGTAACTAAATTATTGTTGCTTAAATTTAACTCTTAATTGATGTAAGCTAAGATTCCACTGACTGTCAGCATCACCCAAATGGAAATAAGTCCTGTATATATCGGATATCTCTGATATTTGAGTTGCATGCCACCCGGCTTAAACTTGTCTGTATAGTTTCTTGCGAAATATCGGAAGACATAGTATGAAGCCGTAGCCGTAATCAGTCCGATGAGCATGCCCACAAAGAGATCGCCTGGATAATGCACTCCGAGATAGATGCGGGAGTAGCTCATCAGCAGCGCCCAGATGGTGAGGAATACCGTCAGCTTGGTGCGCTTCACCAGAAACATTGCAAAGAATGCCATACTCCAGGCGTTGGCTGAGTGGGAGGACGGAAATCCATATCTGCCACCGCGATACCCGAATACAACATGCACCATCGACGAGATCGGATTGTCGGGGTTGCTTGGTCGCATGCGCCCTATCATCGGTTTGAGGAGAGTAGAGGCTGTCTGGTCGCAGATGAATATAATGGCGACGATGACCAGCAGACAAGTGACTGTTTCCTTGATATGGAAATTGCGCAGCATCACATACAGGAAGCTTGCGTAGAATGGTATCCAGACAAACCTGTCAGAATACATGGTCATGAAGTAATCCCAATAATGGTTGTGGAGACCATTGAAATACAGGAATATATTTGTGTCTATTTGATTCAGATAATTAATGATTTCGTTCATGTTTAAGTTTTATTTTGTACTGATGTCATCGTAAAGTTTCTGCAGGTAGGCCTGGCCGCGTTTCAGGTTATAGCCTTTCTTGCCCTTGTCATACACTATTTTCCCTGCCTTGTTGTCATATATGATTGAGTTTTCTTCTGTGACGACCCCAAAGGCATCCGGCACGGTGAAGAAGGCAAATTTCGGTGTGGCATCGCTCAGCATGTTCTTGGAGAACAGGAAGTCATCGTGCTTGATACCCAACTGTCCTAAGAGCGTAGCTGCAATGTCGTGCTGGGTTCCTATCAGATTGATCTTCATCGGTTTGGCGATGGCGCCACCGGCTATGATAAGCGGTATCTGATAGCGGCTTCTGTCGAAATTGTCCAGATGCTCTTTATAGGCTCCCACATGGTCTGGCACCAACACTACGATCGTGTTCTTCCAGCGTGGCAGTTTACTGTATTGCCTGATGATGCTTCCCACCACACTGTCTGTATATGCGAAGGCATTGAGTCGCTGGTCTTTCAGTCTGCGGTAAGGCACTTCGAAAGGCTCATGACTGCTGGAGGTCTGGAAAACTCTGAATTTCGGAGCTCCGTTCTGCTCCTTTCGGATGTCATCCATCAGTCTGTTGGCTACCAGATGATCGTGAACGCCCCATTTGCTGAGCTTTTCATCTATTGGGAAATCTGCATCCGAGATAATCTTCTGGAATCCCTGTGATATCAGGTAGGAACGCTGGTTGGCGAAATCCACATCTCCTCCATAATAATAAGAGGTCTGATAATGACGCTGGTTAACCAATGATCTGGCGATGGAAGGCAGATGGGCTGTCTTGGCAGGATACCTCATGATGCTGGTAGTAGGCTGCGCTGGATAACCGCTCAGGATGGAAACCAGTCCTCTATCGGTGCGGAAACTGTTGGCATAGAACCGGGTGAAGAGTATACTCTGGCGGGCTATTGAGTCCAGTTGTACAGCCACATCCTTCTGTGTTCCCATAGACGGCATGAGGTCGCTGGCGAAGCTTTCCATGATCACGAGAAGTATATCGGGTGTTCCCCTCATGGCCTCTGGCTTGAGCAGTGGATAGGTGTTTTCATCGCTTTGACTGGTCATGGTGGCGAAAATCTTATTTGCTTCCTTCTCGTCCATGAAGCGATACTGCTCAGCGAAATTCTCCTGATGAGCAAGAGACTCCATCAGACTGAACATCGGGTTCACTGCCGAATGGTTTACGTAACTATTCTGACTGAAATATACTTTGCCGGTATTGGCGGTAGAAACCGTTACGCCTCCTCTGATAGGAAGGAATAGCAGGCCTGTAAGCAGCAACATGATGATGGAAGTGCGTCCACGGTGTCTGTCAAAATCACTTGATGTACTATATGGTCGGCTATAAGAACCATATCTGCGCTTTTTCTTTTCCCTGATGGTCAGCGAGAGCACGAACCAGATGGCTGCAGCACAGAGTATCAGACAGATAAATCCTAACAGGTCCACCCAGATGCTTGTGCTGGCAAAGGCATCGGCAGGTGACGTGAAGAAATAGAAGAGCGGAGTACTGTCCAAAGGAAAATTCCAATAGGGATACAGGGCTATGTTGAGCACAAAGCAGAAACTCATAAACACAGCAATGATGCCAAAATAGATGGAGAATACAGGACGTATGATTTCTTCCTTGATCCAGATAGAGGCAAGAAGCAGCAGGGCAGGGATGGCCGTAAGGTATCCCGCCATGGAGAGGTCCAGCTGCAAACCGTGCAAGATGACGGCCAGCATAGTACTGAATGGATTTTCCAAAGGCTGGGCTGCTGATGCATGAGTTAGAAGCATGAACAATGGCTTCTGCAGCACAAACAGCACTACCAATATGAGATATATCTTGAAAAAACGCTTAATCTGTTTCATTCTGCCAAATTTAATAGCTGTTACACATTATTATATGTTAAATATACCTATTTATAATCCATACACATGTTGTATATCATTCATCATAGATATATTTTTAGATATTCAACAAGCCATAATATGGCTCGTATTTTTTGCAAAATTACTCAATTTCTTTTATATAAGCAATTTATTTGACTTAAATTTCAAAAAAGAGTAAAAAAAATTTGGATGTTTAGCGAAAAAAGACTATCTTTGCGAAAGAAACAAACAAATTTTATGATATTAACAACATAACATTATGGCTAAGTATAATATTACCCCCAAGAAAGAAAAGAATGCGCGATACCAAACGCTTCTGAGTGAAGAGACTAAAGACCGCTTACGTGATGAGATTTTGAGAATTGTAGTTACTGAAGGTAAATACAAGGACAAAGATTATAATACACGTAAGTTGGCAGAGGATTTGCATACCAATTCAAGATATGTATCTGCTGTTTGTGCTACTCGTTTCCACAAGAACTATCCTGAGTTGGTAAATGATTACCGTGTGAACGATGCAATGTCACTTTTGACGGACAAGCGCTATCTGAACATGACTATTGAGGACATTGCTGAGATGGCTGGTTTCAGCACTCGCCAGAGTTTCTACTCTAATTTCTACAAGCGTCTGGGTGTTACACCACGCCAGTATCGCCTGGATCACATTACCAAGTAGATGTGAATAATTCTGGGGAACATATCTTGCAAAATTCGCGCTTTAAGCAGAAATAATATATTTCTATAGAATAAAAGCCAATTGGTTGCATTTCTGTTGTTGAAATACGGCCAATTGGCTTTTGTGTTTTTATTCAATCGTAATCTGATGAATAAAGACTATGATTTCTTTCAAAAGGGAATTATTCTATTTTGTAATAGACTCATATATTAAATCCCTTTATTTCAGATTGCAATTACTTTCTCAAGAAGCTCTTGAGGATTTTGGTCTTTGCATTTTTCCCAATCTTTCGAATCGCCTTGTCTCTGATCTGTCTTACTCTTTCCCGTTTCAGATTCATATCTTCTGCGATTTCAGCCAGAGTGATATGGGCGATGCCTATTCCATAGAATTTTCGGATGATTTCCTGTTCTCTTTCATCCAATGTGGCGATGCAGTTCTGCAAGTCGTCAATCATCTGTTGGAATACGGTGCTCTCGTCTGCTATCAGGGCATCTTTGTTGATCAGAATGTCGAGTAGGGTATAGTGAGTGCCCTCGCTCAGTGGAGCATCGATAGATACTGCGATGTTTGCAGAACGTGTCATCAACTTGCGGTCGCTTTTAGGAACACGGCATACACCGCTTTGCTGCGTGATGGCCTGTTCCATAGCCTTGCGGATGAATGGGGCTGCATAACCTACGAAATTGGTGCCGCGGTCGGCTTCAAACTTCTGGGCAGCCTGCAGCATGGCGATGTAGCCTTCGCTTACCAAATCGTCGAATTCCACACTTTTACCCACATATTTGTTGGCTACTGATTTCACGAAGTTGAGGTTCTCGCCAACTAATTTTTCTATATTGTTTTCTTTCATAATCCTGTTTCTTTGGTTTCGTATGGCAAAAATACTATTATTTTTTTATACTCCCAAATTTTAATCCCAAAAAATGAGAGAATGAAGGGATTATTATATTCGTTGGCAGATTGAAGGTTGCACAACAAAATGAGGGCTTGCCAGTTTCCCGACAAGCCCTCTCGAATTCTTCATCTTATTACTTATGCTCAAAAACCTGTTTCCTAACATGAACTCTCTTATATCAGGTACAAATTAATGAGATATGTAATGTATTATTTGAAATATCTCTTGTAGAGACCAGCGAAGCCTGCGCAGTGGCGAGCCTCATCCTTAGCCATCTCGTGTACTGTATCGTGGATTGCATCAGAACCCTGCTCCTTAGCCAACTTGGCAATGCGGAACTTGTCCTCGCAAGCGCCCTTTTCTGCTGCGATACGTGCCTCAAGGTTGCTCTTGGTATCACCCAAAACCTCACCGAGAAGCTCTGCAAAGCGAGAAGCGTGATCAGCCTCCTCGAAAGCATAACGCTTGTAAGCCTCTGCGATTTCTGGATAACCCTCACGGTCTGCCTGGCGTGCCATAGCGAGATACATACCAACCTCACCGCACTCGCCGTTGAAATGGTCCTTCAAACCCTTGATTACGTCCTCGTTGACGCCATCCTTATAAGCCTGACCCAGTACGTGAACAGTTGCGAAAGTCAAATCATCGTCAACTGCACTTTCCATCTCCTTGAACTTGTCGGCAGGAGCCTTACAGATAGGGCACTTCTCTGGTGCTTCTGTTCCTTCATAGATATATCCACATACGGTACAAATAAATTTCTTCTTCATAATGTTCTTGTTTTATAAGTTAATAATTCTATTTCTGTTTTGTATATACTATATATTAATAATGTGTCAATGTGATGTCTGGCGGTAGCTCTGCTTATTTTGCCTTGCGCTACTTTTCCTTGTTGAGCTTAACGCAATCAGCGCAAATTCCTTTGTAGTAGAGTTGTTGTTCATCTACGATATTCCCCTCTATCACCTTTTGTTTGGTCATCTTGGGTGCCTTCTCATCGAAGAGGTCAATCACTTTTCCACATTTCTTGCAGAAGAAATGAACATGAGGAGTTGTGTTTCCGTCGTAACACACACGATGCTCGTCAATGGTAATCATTTGAGCAGCATTTTTCTCGCTCATCATTCTCAGCGTATTATATACTGTAGTCTTGCTGAGTGTAGGTATAGTCTTATACAGTTCTTGGTAGACATCATCGATAGTCGGATGAATAGGATGCGTCAGGAGATAATCCATGATAGCAATTCTCTGAACCGACGGACGGATATCGCATTCGATAAGTCTATTGTATGCCACTTTGCCATTATTCATATTCTGTTGCTTTTTGATTTCGATTGCAAAGATAGAAAGAATTTTTGAAACCGCCAAATAAAAATTGGAAAAATTACAAAATAATATTGTAGTTTTTCCAAAATCTAAATAAATCCATATAAGTAATGGAATATTTGCTCTTTCTTGATGGAATCTTTTAAAGTCCGGTTTGTATGTACTATTTTGCTATGTGATGGCAATTTTTTTCCTTGAAGGATAATTTTTTTGCCTTTGTTTGAATGTGGTTTTATAGCTGATTTGTTTTTTGCTGTCTGCCCATGATTTTTTTTCTGCGTGCCCACGGAGAAATTTTTGCTTGCCCAGGGAAAAATAAAAGTGGGTAGGGGGTATGGTATTTTCTCCTTGATGATGAGAATGCAATATGATATATTTTCTTTTTTTACATATTGTATGAAATGTATAAATAATTGGATGTGCGCTTGGGAGGTTTGCGCAAGGGATGATGGAAAATTTAGTGCAAAAAAAAAGCGATGACCTTCACAGGCTACCGCTCCAAATCTTCAATAGGTATTAGTTTCCTTTAAGGTAAAAAGATTGTTTTCAGGATAACGATGGCAAAGGTAATGCTTTTTATTTATTCCACCAAATATTTTTTTGCCTTTTTTCTCCACTTTTTGCCTTTTACTTGTATTTCGCGAATATTTAACTGGTTTTAACTAAAAAATCAGTGCTTCCTTGATTTATCTCATAATTTTGAATAATTTGTTTCTGTATTGTTTTCATAGTGTTAAAATTACGATCATGAAGTTTTTTTGTGTGAATAGTATGGAATATCATTAACAAGATTTGTATTTATAAAAAAGAGGGTATGTCACAATCCATGACACACCCTTATTTTTATTGGATATAGTAATTGATACTATTTGTTGTTCTTGATCTTCTCGACGTATGCGTCAATTACAGCTACAGCTGTGATGTTGACGATATCCTGTACGCTGCTCTCAGAATCGGTGAAGTGGATAGGCTTGTTAAGACCCATCTGGATAGGACCGATAATTTCAGCCTCAGGACTCAATGCCTGCAAGAGCTTGTAAGCACCGTTGGCGCTGCTGAGGTTAGGGAATACCAATGTGTTGACGTCCTTACCCTTCAGGCGAGAGAATGGATATTTTTCATCGCGCAACTGCTTGTTGAGTGCATAGTTCACCTGCATCTCACCATCAATTGCCAAATCAGGGAATTCCTTCTGCATTGCATCTACGGCATTCTTTACCTTGACAGGTGAACCCTGTGCATCGGTACCGAAGTTAGAATAGCTCAGCATTGCCATCACTGGTTCCTCGTTGAAGAACTTCACTGTACCAGCAGACAACTTAGCGATATCCACGAGTACATCCTGGTCTGGGTGGCGGTTGATGAGGGTGTCAGCAATATAGAAGATGCCCTTCTGCGTATTGAGGATGTGCATGGTTCCGAAGGTGTTGTAGCCCTCACGGATGCCGATCACGTCCTTTGCCACCTTGATGGTGTTGGAATATTTTGTGTAAAGACCTGTGATGAAAGCATCAGCATCACCTTGCTCTACCATAGACATACCGAAGTAGTTGCGCTCGTACATCTTGTCGTAAGCCTCCTCGAATGTATAGCCTTCGCGTGCTCTCTTCTCTGCCAAGTGTTTAGCAAATGTAGCACGGCGACCTTGCTCGTTGTCAGCACGCATATCTACAATCTGGATGCCAGTCAAATCAAGTTTCAAGCGGGTAGCTACACGATTCAGACGATCTGGATTACCCAAGAGGATTGGCTCGCAGATGCCTTCTGTCTTGGCCTGAACGGCTGCCTTCAACATAGTTGGGTTGCCACCTTCAGCAAATACCACGCGCTGTGGATGCAGGCGGGCTGTATCATGGAGCTTGCGGGTCAACTTGGTCTCCTGACCGAGCAACTCGCGCAGGTGCTGCTTGTATGCCTCCCAGTCGGTGATAGGAGTGCGGGCAACACCGCTGTCCATAGCTGCCTTTGCGATAGCTGCACTCACCTCAGTAATCAGACGTGGGTCAACTGGTTTTGGAATGAAGTATTTAGGACCGAATGTAAGGTCGTTGACATGATAAACTTCATTGACTACATCAGGAACCGGCTGCTTGGCCAGGTCAGCGATAGCGTGTACAGCTGCCAACTTCATTTCTTCGTTGATGGCACGTGCGTGAACGTCGAGTGCACCGCGGAAGATATATGGGAAACCGATCACGTTGTTGATCTGGTTTGGATAGTCAGAACGGCCTGTTGACATCAGGACGTCAGGGCGGCTTGCCATTGCGTCCTCGTAGCTGATTTCAGGCACAGGGTTGGCAAGTGCGAATACGATAGGGTTGTCGTTCATAGAGCGCAACATATCCTGAGAGAGTACGTTACCCTTGCTCAAGCCTACGAAAACATCAGCACCCTTGATAGCCTCTTCCAGAGTATGAACGTCGCGACGGTCTGTGGCAAAGATCTTCTTCTGTTCAGTGAGGTTTTCGCGGTCGCTTGTAATCACACCCTTGGAGTCGAGCATCAGGATGTTTTCCACCTTAGCACCGAGAGCTACATAGAGCTTGGTACAACTGATGGCAGCAGCACCGGCACCATTGACAACGATTTTCACCTTGGCAATGTCCTTACCTGCAACCTCAAGCGCATTTTTCAAACCTGCTGCAGAGATGATGGCAGTACCATGCTGGTCGTCATGCATCACAGGGATGTCGAGAGTCTTCTTCAGACGCTCTTCGATGTAGAAACACTGAGGAGCCTTGATATCCTCCAGGTTGATACCACCGAAAGATGGAGCAATGCGCTCTACAACTTCACAGAATTTTTCTGGGTCTTTTTCGTCAATCTCGATATCAAAGACATCGATTCCACCATAAATCTTGAAGAGTAATCCCTTACCTTCCATTACTGGCTTACCGCTCATGGCGCCAATATCGCCAAGACCGAGCACAGCAGTACCGTTGCTGATAACGGCTACAAGGTTACCCTTGTCTGTGTACTTGTAAACATCGTCTGGATTCTGCTGAATCTCAAGACATGGAAATGCTACACCAGGTGAATAAGCCAAACTCAAATCCGTCTGAGTATGGTATGGCTTAGTTGGCTTAACCTCGATTTTTCCAGGACGGCCATTTACGTGATAGGCAAGAGCCGCCTCCTTTGTAATCTTTACCATAATAATATGTTAGTTTAAAGTTTTAAATTCTTACGATTTTTATGCATTTTGTGCACATTTTGGTATTTTTGTGCAAAGGTAATAAAAAACCAGTTAAATTGCGTAGGTTTTTTGTTTTTTTTTGTATCTTTGCACAAAAAAACTTAGACAGAGCAAAAAAATGGTCGAAATTAATGAATATCGCAAGGAATTGAAAAGTAGAATCATCGACTATGCCATGGGTGAATTTTACAAGCGTGGTGTTAGGGCTGTGAAGATGGATGAAATCTCACAAGGGCTTCATGTGTCTAAGCGTACCGTATATGAAATATTCGGTGATAAAGAGGAACTGCTCCTTGCTGGCTTGAAAATCAAAAACCTGCAGATGAGGGAAAAGTTAGAGGCCTACTCCTGCAATGGGGCTCATAATGTAGTGGATATTATCGGCTATTTCTATAAGCTGCAGATGGAGGTGAATAGTATGGTGGGGGTTGCTTTTTATGAGGAAATTCACCGTATGCCTCGGGTGATCGAGTTTTTCAATCAGGAGCATGAACGCGAATTTGCGGATAGGGTAAAATTCCTGAAAGCAGGTGTAGAGGAAGGGCTCTTCCGTCAGGATATTGACTATAGCCTTACGATGGAACTTCTCAGTGCCTCCATGAGTGAAATTATGCATAACCAGCTCTACAAGAAGTATAGTATGCAGGAAATGTTCGACAATTATTTCTTGGTTATTATACGTGGATTCTGTACAGAGCGTGGCGTGGCATTATTGAATAAGGTTATCGAATAGTCAGTCTGTTCGGTAACCTTTGTTCATATATGTGTATCCCTATATATATAATAAGGTATAAAGTAATAACTCAGATAATTGAAGGTAAATCATGAAGATAGTTTTGATAGGGGCTGGTAATCTGGCCACCAACTTGGGGAAGGCGCTTTTGGCTGCCGGTCATGATATCGTGCAGGTGTTTAGTAGAACCGTGGAGTCGGCAACTGCCTTGGCTCAGATTGCTGGTGGAGCACCCGTAACGGATATAGAACAGGTGCGTGCGGATGCTGATTTGTATATTGTTTCCGTTAAAGACTCTGTTTTGGGTGAATTGCTGCCACGGCTTTGCAAGGGGAAGGAAACCAAGATCTTCCTGCATACTGCCGGTTCTATGGATATGAACGTCTTTGAAGGGATGGCAATCCATTATGGTGTATTTTATCCCATGCAGACTTTCTCTAAAAGCAAGGAAGTGAACTTTTCTGAGATTCCTTGTTTTATAGAGGCAAATGATGACTATGCTCATACAGTGATAGCTGATATGGCGCATGAGTTGAGTGGGAGAGTATATGAATTGTCGAGTGCTGACCGTAAGTACTTGCATCTTGCAGCTGTTTTTTCCTGCAATTTTGTCAACCACTGTTATGCTATCAGTGAGAAAATCCTGGCAGACCACGGTGTTCCGTTTGATGTGATGCTGCCGCTGATAGATGAGACAGCCAGGAAAGTACATGAACTTTCTCCAAGGGAGGCACAGACGGGGCCAGCTGTACGGTTTGACGAAAATGTGATTCGTATGCAGGCTGCCCTGTTGAAGGATCAGCCTCAGATCAAGGATATCTATGAGCGCCTGAGCTTAGGTATCCATCGTTTCAGTAAGAAATAGTAATCATCGTTTCAGTAAAAAATAGAAGTTTAAACAGATATGATAAATTATGATTTAAATAAGATCAAGGCCATAGTCTTTGATGTAGATGGTGTGCTTTCTTGCCAAACGATAACCCTTTCTCCTGCAGGTGAGCCTTTGCGTACGGTGAACATTAAGGATGGATATGCCATCCAGTTGGCGCAGAAATCTGATTTACGCATAGTGATACTCACGGGTGGAAAATCAGAGGCCATCCGTCTTCGTTATGCGGGATTGGGCGTAGAGGATATTTATATGGGTTGTGCCGTTAAGATCAAGACCTATCGTGAGTTTCTGGAGAAATATCAGTTGACGAACGAGGAAATCATCTACGTTGGTGATGATATTCCTGATTACGAGGTGATGAGAGAATGCGGATGTCCTTGTTGTCCTGCTGATGCATGTTCCGACATCAAGGAAATCTCTACTTATGTATCTTCCTGCAATGGTGGTGAAGGCTGTGGTAGAGATGTCGTGGAACAGGTGCTTCGTGCACAGGGAAAATGGTTGTCTGGAGCAAAGG
>OQVU01000307.1_pt1 | contig 17562 bp, 10 predicted proteins | sample 1691611 | NCBI WGS metagenome assembly OQVU01 (sample SAMN03418272, study PRJEB22391) | human gut metagenome | biome: human-gut; feature: organic feature; material: feces | host: Homo sapiens | place: Tanzania | collected 2013-01
TATTCCTCTTGGTCGTCCTGGTCTGGCTGGGGGGTATCGGGGGACATGAATTCTTCGAGGGCTCCTTCGAGCTGCTTGGAGATGGAGTTCATGTTTTGGCGTAGGAGCTTCATGGCTCCTTTGCTCATCTGCTTGATGCAGACGGCTTTTAGACGGCCTATTTCTTTTTGTTGGTCGTCGGTGTATTCGTATTGATCTATGTTCTCGATTAGCAGTTGATACTGCTCGCCTGCTTGCTGCCAGTCTTCTTCGGTGTAGTCGGCGGACTCTTCCTTTAGCTGCTCTGAGAATGAGCGGAGGTCATCGATGGCTTGCTCCTGCTTGTTGCAGGCTGTGAGGACGAGGGACAGGATTGCTATCAGGAGGGCTTGGATTATGGGCTTTGTTTTCATTGTTGCTTTCTTTTTTTTATTGTTTTATCCGCCGGTAATGCGGCGGGAGACCCCCTCTTATCCCCCTGTGAGGGGGAGGCTATATACTGAGACCTCCCTTGAGGAAGAGACGCTGGCGGAGAGCGTAACTGTCTTCCACCTATAGCGAATAAGAGGGGGCTCGTGGATGTGATGGGGGAATCTAATCTTTGTATTTATAGATGAGATAAGGGATGGAGAAGATTACCAGAAGTAAAAGATAAGTTTCATGATGATGATGATGATGATGGTGGTGTAGCAACCGATTGACTCGTTCTTATTTTCTTCTTCTTCTTTCTGCCTTTGCCTTTCTTCTATCTGCCTTTGCCTTTCTTCTTCCTCAGCTTCCCTTTGCCTCCGCTTCCTTTCTTGTGCTGCAGCCTGGCGTTGCCTCTGATGTATTCTCTCGGCTTCGCGCTCACGCTGTTTCAGTTCCAGTTCGCGGTTGCGCTGCTCGATTTCGAGGTTTTTCTTGTAGTTCTGTTCGTCGAACTGCCTTTTGATTTCCTCTTCCCTTTTGGCTTTTTCGTCGGCTCTGAGTTTCTGCTCATACCGCAGCATGATAGGCACTTCGAGATACTGCTCCTTGACATTGTCTTCGACATTGTAATGCACGATGCATCTTATGGAGGGGTCTTCGGTGTCGATGAATTCGAGGCGGTGGTAGCCGTTGGCGAGCCTTATCTTGCAGTCTTTTCCTGCTTCGGCGGTGCCGAGGTCTTCGCCGTAACGCATTATCTTGGCGTTGCGGTCAGTGACGATGTGGATGAGCGTTCCGAACTCGTCTCCATTCTCGATGTTGATGCCGAGCGTGGCTTTGAGTTGGGCAATGAGCATGTTTTTCGACTCGTCGTCGTTGATGTTGTACGGCTTTGCCCTGAATTTGAATTCTTTGGGCATGGAGCCGAACTTGCTTCTCTTGTCGATGTTGACGGGGAGGATGTTCTTGTTTACGTTGAGGGAATACGTGACGGCAGCCTTGACATAGTCTGATTTCTTGGCTGCATCGCTGATGAATACCATGACCACGTTAGCGTCTTCGATGGCTTTTGTGGTCTTTTCTTCGAGGATGGGAGAGTGGCCAGAGTCGATGTCAGCGGTGAGTTTGGCGTTGATTTCGTACTCGCATTCCTTTAGAATGGTGTTGACTCTCGCCGTGTCCTCCCAGGCATATATGATGAATAGTTTACTGCTGATGTCTTGCATTTTGGGAAAATGGTTTATAGTTTAACCTTGAGTTGGTCAATGATGCCGTCGGTCATTTGGTCGATACCTGTGTCCTGAAGTGCTGAAACGGCATAGAAATGCAGTGACGCGTAGGTATTCTCGAGATTATTGATTTCTCCTGCCATTCCCATCTGCTGTGCCACGAAGTCACGGATCTTTCCTTCGTCCTGCTTGTCTTTGCGATGTATGTATCCTGTGTCAGCCTTGACGAGAATGAGATTGACGTGTATCTTGTCAGTCTTGTGCGTGAACTGCTGCGACATGGTCTGTATGGTCTGTATGACATTGGAGAGCTTTTCCTTCTTTGCAACGCCCTTGTCGGTGATGTTTTCCTTGTACCATTTGGCGAATTCACCGTCGATGTCGTATTCGGAGAAGTCCATGGTGAATGGGTCAATGAGGATGGAAACGACTTGTACGTCTTTGAAGAACTGCATATATTCCTGCCTTACACCGCTGTCTGTGAAGAGTTCTCCGCCCACGTCATTGATGAAGAAATGGTAAGGCATTCGTCCTTTTCCAGGCACGATAATCTGTAGGCTTCTTCTCATGTCGGATACGCTGGTCTTTGCAGCGAGTTCCTGCTTCTTTCCTTCCTTGATATTGGCTATGATCCGCTTGGCTTCATTGCTGACATTGTCGGTGAATGTGATTTCTGCATATCGTTTCATCATGTTGCCTACGAAGCGGTATGTGAGGCACGTCTTTCCTGATTCAGGGAGACCCACGAAAGCGATGTGCTTCTCCACGCCGGTCTGATAGCCTATTCTGCGGTTGCAATGCGGGCAGATGCGTTCGAGCTCGTCTCTGCCGTTGAGAATCATCGTAGGCATTTCTTCCTGGGTGATAGGGTGCTTGATGTGGAAGAGACCGTACATTCCCGGGCGTAGCTTGATGGGCAGCTCGTAGCCTTCCGAGAGATATGTGGCAGGCTCTGACGGGTTATGGCAGAACGGGCATGGATGCTTGATGTTGTATCTGGATGTCATGATGGTCTCCACGAGCCAGAATATGCCGGCTATGACCATTGTGATGACGGCCGCTATGATGCCTATGACTATCGGAGTGGCGACGACGCATAGGAATGCTACGCCGTATTCCGAAATCATGAACATTCCGAGGTCCCATACGTTGAGTGCGCTGTAGAAATTGAAACCGGCTTCTACACAGGCATTTGCGAATGCCTTGAGATTGTCGCTGAAATATACTATGACACCACCTATGATGAGCGGCAGACATCCGACGGGCTGGGTGCCGATGAGACACAGTACGCCAGCCACGACGCATATCCATCCTATTATGATAAGCGCCCATATCAGTAGCTTGACGAGCCACAGGAGCAGGTATCCGGCACCTCCTACGATGAATAGGCATATTCCGACTATGATGGCAGATATGAGTAGCGACACGGCTATGAAGATTACTGCCATGTATGGCTGCTTGTTGAACATGAACAGTCTGCGCATGTTGTTATCGTCATATTCGCCTCCGATATTGCTCCAGATGTCCTTCCATTTGTCGGAAAGGAACGTGAGGAGGAAAATTATAGCGCTTAGAATGGCGAATGACCAGATGACTATCGAACCGTTCTGGTCGAGGCTATACTCTGCCGCGAGTGGCATGATGCTTGATATGGCGTTGATCATAAGTGCTTGTATTTTAATGTTTTTTTACTTCTTTTTATCGGTATTTTTCTTGTCCGTATTGTCTTTGTCTTTTGGTAAGAAGACTCGGAATATGGACTTGAAGAATCCTTTTATTTTCTTGTTGCGGAGATATGATTTATAGTCTTTCTCATAGTTTTGCTCCATCACTTTAGCTCTCATTTCCTTGTCTATGCCGATTTCTTTAGCGAGAGCGAAAGCTTGCTCGAACTTCATTTTCTTCATCTTGCAGATGATGATGCCGAGCATAGGTATGGAATGCTTGGCGTCGAGATCGTCGATCATATCGTTGGTGCTGACGTTATGATTGAATTTGTCATAGAGGAGTGCGAGTTCTTCGGCAGGAATGTCACCTTTCTGATATGCTTTTACGAAGGCAGGAATCATCATTCCGAAAGTCTCATTGTCATCGAGCAAGCTTACGAGTGAGAATATCACCGGCACTTTCTTTTCGTGCAGTCGCTCGTAGCCATTGTTTGCCACCATGTCGAGGTATAGTGCAAAGTCAGCGAGCTGGTCGTCCTTTACTGCGGTGAAGAATCCGAGGATATTGACATTTATGGCAGTGAGTGCTTCTCGTGCTTTGTCATGGTGCTGCATATAGAGCGTCTTGACATAGTTTTTGAAGTTGGCGTATATGCCATCCTGATGGTATCCAGTCTGTATGAGTGCTTTCAGTTTCTCGTTGCCGTGGAGAATATCCGTGAGCTTCTGTATGCTTTCGATGGAGGAGAAGTCGGCTTTGTGTGCCTTGATGGAGTAATAGAACATCGGAGCGTACTTGCAGTCGTCGAGCTTATGCTGGAATAGCTTGAGGAAGTCGGGGCATGTCATGAACTGTAGATAATGCTCCATGTATTGCCAGATGGTGTCAAAAGGCTTTAGTTCATCTTTGAGCACATGGACGAAGAACAGCATTTTTCCCTCATTGTCAGCGCCATAGCAGTCGTCGATGATAGGAATGAGATATTTGCTTTCCATGTCGCGAGCGAGGAAGCGGTCGAAGAGCATTGTCTCCCTGTCGCTCAGTTCGGCTTCAGCGAGCAGATGTCGGTATAGCTTCAGCATATCACTGTCGAGCACTTTAGCGAGTGCGAAGTCACCGTTTCGCTCGAACACGTCTTTGTCGAAGAACTGCACTACGCTGTCGTATCCGATTTTGTCGAGCACACCTCTGAGCACGTCAGGGCTTGTGAGTATGCACTCGCTGACGTGCTGCTTGACAGCATTGCAGTTTTCCTTCATGTCAAAGCCGAGAGCTTCAAACTTATGGAACTCCCTGATGAGCTGTATGATATCAGCATAATTGGCATCATTGATGGTCTCGGTGACGATGGAGTCGAAGAGCTGCGCGTTGTTTTTTTCTTTCTTTGTATAAGGCATCAGGACATTGAGGAACTCGTCATTGAGATGTCCCTGCTTGTCCTTGAAGTTATTGTAAGAGAAATTTCCCGGTTGTATGCAGTATAGGAAGAAAGCATCGTTTGTGACTTTGGATAGTTTCTTCACAGAGGAATATTCCGGCATGAGCAGCCATCGCAGGATATCGTCGATGTCGCTTTTGTTTTCAGTGAACGACGCCGATACGAAGTCCTGCAATTCGTGGCTGAAAGTCTTAGCCTCGTCGGTGTCGGGCATGGTGGCAGAGTCGAGGTCTATATAGCTGTAGAAGCCACCGGGATAGACCTGATGAGGGTAGGAATCGAGGATAAAGTAGATGTCGAAGAATTCGTTAGGGCCTTCGGCGCGGTGATTGACTCTGGTATGGATTTCAGTAGCAGACTTTTCATCGAGCATACGGTAGAAGTCAGCCGTGATTTTGAGTGCTCTCTGTCTGTCAGCCTTGACATAGAGTTTCTTTCCCGCCTGCTTAGCAGCGAGGAAATGGAAGAACAGTTTCACGACATCCTTGTCGAGAGCATTTTCCACGTCAGCAGTGAACGGTTTGTCGTCTGCCGGCAGTAGTGGCTGTTTTCCTATGGAGATGGTGCGCATTTCCTCATTGTCGTCAGTAGGTCTGACAGATGCAGGAATGAAATGATTAGACTCAGGGAATGCTTTCTCATATAGAATCTGGTAAGCAGAGCTGTCAGGCGTCTTGTCGAAGATGTAATAGTCGATGACGAAATTGCCTGGACGCGTAGGAGCGTTAGTCTTGTAGAATGAATAGTCGAATCCCACGTAAGCCCTTCTCGCTATGAGGTGGTATATATTTCCCTGGCTGTCAGATATGGCAGTAACAGCATAGTCCTTGGGAATATTGTCCATGCACGCAGGATTCTGCATTATCTGCTCAGGTGTAGGCGTGTTCTGATACGTCTCCCAGTCGTCAGCCGGGAATAGATTGAGCGCATCGATGGCTTTCAGGAGAGAGTCCGGCGTGCCTTCAGTGGCAGTTCTCAGACCGAAGCCTGTGCCTCCAAGCATAGATGCTTCGGATGAATTGTATATGACGTGATAATATTTCATAGGGCAAGGTGTTTGGTTATCAGGTAAATAAACTCTATTTATGATTGAGCATTATTACTCTACAGGAATTCCGAATCCTCCGATTTTATGGAGCAGCCAGATGAGCGGATCCATGACTCTGAATGGCTTTACCTGTTCATCGTCAGGTATTCCGATTTTCATTTTGTCGTTGGTCATAGCGCCGAGCGCTGAAACTCCGAAGAATCTTGCGTTGTCACCCCATTTCTGGGTGATGTCATATCCGAGTGCTCCTTCGTCCCAGTGGTTCTCCATATAGTTTTGTATAGTCTTGCTTGCCTCGTCCACCTCGCTGAGAGAGAGAGTGCCAGTCTGAATGAAAGTGCTGTTGTGCTTGAAAGGTTCGATGTCGAAGTCGAGGTCTTTCTGATTCTGTATGACGGAATCGAACTTGCTCATGACGAATGCGAACGGTGTCTTGAGTAGCTGTGGATTCTCTGTGGCGAAATTTTTCAGTGCGTCCATAGTCTCTCCGAATGGAGTAGCCTTGTCGGGATTGATAATATTTTTGGCAGCGAGAATCTTCTGTATATATGGCAGCGAGAGTGTGTCGAGGAGCACGATGACCGCCTTTGATTTCTCCAGATATTTAGCATTCTTCTTGATTTCTTCCGGATTCTTGAAACTCTCGCCTGCAGTATCGTAGAATACGAGATAGACAGCCTTCTTTGTGGCGTGGCTTTCGAGGCGGAAGATCCATGGGATAGGGTGGGATGTGACAGCAGTCTTAGCCACCGGCTGATGTTCCTTGAAGATGGAGTCCTTTGCTTTCTCGTATAGATTGCGAGTGTATTCCGCCTTTGTTCTGCCTACGAGCTGAGGGAGAATCTGTCCGAGCTTCAGTTTGTAGCCGTATTTCTGCAGCTGCTGTATGAGTGCCACGATATAGTTTGACTTTCCGCTTGCCGGTCCGCCAATGACAGATATGATTTCGGAGCCTTTCTCGATCATCTCGGTAGGGAGCCAGTTGTTGCAGTGCGGGCAAACGAATCTGGTGGACGGTGCTCCGCAGACGTCGCATTCGCACGCTCTTGGCTTGTAGCCGAGAAGCTTGTCTTTCAGTCCGATTTTCTGAAAGAAGACGTGCTTTGACATTACCATGCTGTCCCAATGATTGTTGAAACGCTTGTTTTCTTCTCTCTGACAAACGTCTCTCAGCGTTCCGTCGATGGTACGTGAGGTGTAGTTTTCGCATTGCACCATTACTTCGGTGTTCTTGAATGACTCGAAGCAGTATGGGCATAATATTGTTTTTGCCATGGATGTTGTTGTTTGGGGGTGGTTATTGACTAACGTCAGCCGGTAACGCGGCTGAAACAGGGGCGGTTGGTCTTTTGCTTCTTCACACTTTCGCTGTTCCAGTGCCACGGATTTCAAAGCTGTTGATAGGCACTTTCTCATCTTCGTGAGGCCAGAACTTGATGAATAGAGACTTGGCAGACTTGCTGAGACCGAGTGATTGCAGGTCGGTCTTCATCTCTATGACGTCGCCTTCCTCGCCTTTATCTACGTCGATGCAGTGGACGCCGCATCTTCCGTCCGGGATATTGATAATGACGTCAGGAGCGATGATGAGGACACATCGGCATGGGAGTGGCTTGTCGATATGGAGACGGATGGTGATGACCTTCTTTGCGCCTATGCCAAGGAAGCCTCCAGAGGATTCGCTCTTGACGCTGATGCTGCCCTTAATGGTCTCTACATCGACCACCGGCATCGGCTCCATCGTCAGTGCTTTCATCTCTTCTATAAGTCTGCGCTTGCCCACGAGAGTAGGTTCATGGTCAAACTGTGCCTTGATCTCAAGATATTTAGGACGTAGGTCCTCATATTTTTTCACGATGTCGCTGAGGTTATCAGGTATTTCGCGCAGGTCGTCCACCAGTTTGACGTACATCCTTATGGTCGTCTCCCTTGCCCTGATGCTTTCCACGATGTCCTTGACCTCATGCAGCTGCAGCAGGTCTATGAGCAATGAGTTTCTTCTCTCTATAGCCTTTAGGCACTCTATGGCTTCCGCTTTAGCAATGGTCAGTTCATCGCTGGTGGACATCTTAGAGATAGTCTCCTTAGCTTTGTCGAAATCGCTTTGCTTCATGAGAGCTTCCCATGACTCTCTGAGGTCTTTGTTTGCATCGTTGACGCGGTCGTAGGCAGACTTGATTTTCTTTTCAGCCTCTTCAGAGTGTGACCTTAGCAATCCGAGCTCTTCAGCATTGTGGACGTAAGTGCCTATCCTGGCTCTCTCATTAGCCTTGTCGGCATAGAGTCGCTCAATGTCGCGTATGTCTTCCACCAGCGTGGAGTATTTGACATTGTAGCGTCCGAGAGCCTCCTGTATGGCATTATCGTCAAAGAACGTGTACTTGCCATCGCTCGATGTGACGCTGACGCAGTCTTTCAGGAAGATATCCTCCCTGAAGATGTCGCCTATGAGGATGGTGTGCAAGTGGTTATTGCGTATGTTTTCGCTGTAGTATTTTGAGATGGCATTGATGGTATTGCGTATAGCTTCCTTTTCGATGAGGTTGAGCTGCTTGCCGTCAATGAGCTGAGGCGGATAGATCTTTCCAGGATTTTGAGAGTAATGGAAATTTTCCACCCAGAAATCATTGTCTCCTTTTCTTCCTTTAAGCCATGTCTCAGTAAACTGCATCTGATATATATACTCCTGCTCTTTCTGTGACTGCAGGAGCATATTATTGCTTCTCTCATAGAAATCAACTACCATTTTGGCGAGTTCCATCTTGAGAAATTCGCTTCCTTTCTTCTTCAGTCTGACAGCTTCATCGCCCTGCATGAACTGCTCTCCGCACCATGTCTGCACAGATAGGAGGATGTCATTGCCAGAAGACTGTATGACCAGCATCTGATCTCCGAAGGCAGCAGTCATGGTGCTGTTGTCCCATTTCACTTTTTCGGCGAGCAAGTCATTGATTTCCTTGCTGTAACTGCGTATTTTGCCTAATTTCTTCTCGATATAATCAGCGAAAGCTCGCCTTGCCTTCAGCGGAATGACAGATGAGAAATGCAGCACGACCTCAGGCGCCTCGGTGAAAAGAGTCATATTGGCCCATTCTCTGAGCGTGGATATGATGCCCGACAGGTCGAGCAGCTCGATGAATAGGTATGGCTCGCCCGGCACTTTGTCGGCTTTTGCTATGTGATTCCAGAAGTCCCCGTAGAAGCCTTCTTTTCCAGCTTCGGCGTTAGCTTTGTTTGTCTCGCAGGAATTGAATGCCCCATTGCTTGTGGCATTAGAGAAAAAGAGCCACATTCGCCTTGATGCCTGCTGGTCCACGTATTTGTTTACGTTTCCCGAATCGCCCATTCCTATGGGTATTATGTAGTCGTTGTCGAGATATAATTGGAGGTATTTAGCCATATATGTCTTAATTATTTATTCTTCCTCCTTTTTTTTGACATTCACTTTCAATCAAAGAGAAGGATTAAAAACAGAGTGGGGGAGAAGATAGAACTCCTCCTCCCCCCTCATAAGTAGGTAATCAAAATTATTATGATAATTATCACTGTTATTCATTATTATAATATCTATACCCTCTCCTGTGCGCATAGTTATTATAGATAATAATTCCGATTACCTACTTATATTATAATCAATTAGTAGCAAAGACTTCCTTCAGCAGCACCTCTTCGAGGTAATAGAGTGCTGTAGCGATGAATACAGGCATACGGTATGAGTCATCATTATTGTTGATGATATTGTTGAGGTATTTCTTGTATTCAGGATCGCGTACGATGAAGTTTCGCACATTGCTTACCGTATCAATCTTCTCCTGTAGTCTGTTGGTATTCGTGTAGATAGGAGTTGCTCTGCCTACGAACTGCAGGAATATGTTCATGAAATCGTCGAAATTCTGGAATGTGCGTGGCAAAGAGATTGCGCCTTCGCTCTCGTAGAAATTGTCATCGACGAGGGATAGCTCATCTTGCTCCACTCCATTGAGCTTGATGCCCACCTCTCCGATAACTTCCTGCTTGCGGGCATCGTATTCCTGCTTTGCCTTTTCATTACGCTTGCCGTAGATATTCTTGCGGTTAGGCTGTATGCCGGTAATCTCATGACGTGAGACGAGACCTCGAGCCACCTCGGATTTGTTCTCAGAGTTTTCGTTGCATCCGTAGTTGTCCTCATCGCAATTGTCATAGATGCACTTGATGGCGAAGTCCTCATTGCGTTTCAGCGCCTCATTGATGGCTTTATTCTTGATACCCACCTCAAAGCAAGCGTCGAGATACGCCTCCACTTCCTCCTTCTTGAATGTGAAGAAGAGCCACTCGAAGAGACGTCCGCCCTTGCCGAAGTAGCGGAAATGCACCTCTTCCACCTTGTCCATCCTCTGCGTAATGATAGCATTTCTGACGAGCATGCCAGAGTAAGCCATGAGAGCGCCTACGATATATGCAGGGAGAGTGAATACGAACGGCACGTCGCTCTTGAGGAATCCGTAGAACTTCTTGAAGTCCTGGTCTCCATGCAGCTGGTCGAAGATATTGTTGAGATAATATGGAGCTCTGAGTTTGTCCACCTCTATGCTGTCAATGTCCTCCACCTTGATGTCGGTAGCCCTTGAAGCATGGAAATTTCTGATGCAGTCGCGGAATTTCTTTGAGTCGATGATAGCATCGAAGAATACTCCGGCAGCCATTCGTACAGAGCACTGAGTGTAGAGTCTGCGGTCTGTCTTTCCGCGCTCATGTCGTGCAGTCGGAGTGCTCCTGGTCTGCAGTCGCTGCTCTGTCGCTGCTGTGGTGACAGGCTTAGGAGGAGCAGCTGTCTCGTGTGCTTTGAGGAAATCGATGATATCCGTCTTTCCAGCCTCTTCGAGGTCGATAAGTTGTTCCAGTCCGCGCTGACGCACAAGGTCACACAATTCCTTTCGGCTCATGCTCTTGTAGTCAACCGACTGTGTACCAGAATGCTTCATAAGGAATTCCACGATCTGGCTCCTGCTCACCTCTTCGAGGTCAATAAGATGCTCAAGTCCGAGGCGACGCACCTCTTTGCACAGCTCGCTACGGCTCATGTCATTGTAGTTAGGCTGTCCGGAATCGCTGGTTTTGAGTAGTTCCACGATTTCCTTTCTTCCCATATCGTCGAGAGCGTCCATGGTGGCGAGCCCGCGCTTGAATGCCATATCAGCCAATTCTCCGCGTCCATACTCATTATAATCGATGGTAGGAGCCGCCTGAGGCATAGGTTGCTGTTCGGCAGGCTTAACCGCCTGAGGCTGCTCATTGCAGTTGTCGTGAGTGTCCTTTCCGAGCACGAGAATGTCGGATGTGGAACCGCCAATGTCGATACCCACGAAGAGTTTGTAGTCTTCGAGTGCAATTCTCTTGTCGAGGAAGTAAGAGCATACGGCTTCAGCCTCTGTGAAGGAGAATTTCTCTCTGTCATCGAGTCTGTAGTCAGGGCATGGTGACGGTATGTCAGCGTATATGCTTTCGAGTGCTCCCATGTCATTGGCTCCCATAGCGCTTGGGTATGACCAGTTGAGAGTCTTAGGATATAGACCTTCCGCGAAGAGGTCAGCGCAGATTTGTATCCATACCATCTTGACGAAAGCCGCCTTTCTGCGACTACCGTCAGAATCCACGAGCCACTTCATGTTGTAGTGCAGTTTGCCAGCATTAGTGGTAATCTCGTAAGGAGTCATGCTCTTGACGGTGATATTAGTCTCATTGACAGGCACGCCGCCAATGAGTTCCTCTCCCATCATATTGGTATCGATAAACATCTGGTCGTGCTCATGCAGCCATGACTTTATCTGTCCGTTCTTATTGCGTGGCTCTTCATTAGAGATAAAGAGCAGCTCGTTAGGCTCAGCCGTAAAGACAGGCTTATTATCGAAGCCGATGATGGCGAGTCTTCTGTTGGAGAACGGAACCGGACGAATGTCATTGGCCCCTTGTCCAGAGTAGTAAGCGCAAGAGTTGGTGCTTCCGAAGTCGAATCCCACGGTGGTGCCAGATAGCGTGTCGGTGTCTCTGATGACCTGTATGCCCTGCGGCTCGTCAGGATTGCAGTACTGAACCCTGCGCAATACGAGCCATCCGAGCTCGCTGACGGAGTTACCTATTCGCTTGCGTATCTTGATGCGTCTCAGCGGCTTGTTGGTTCTTATTATCTCGTATGCGTGAGTGTCAGATGTGGCAGCCGCTGGATATTTCACCATTTTGAGGAAAGCTTCCTTAGAGACTTTGCTCAGCACGTTATTGTCCTCTATGTCTGCTATTTCATCGAATACCGGTACCATCTGCACATCGGTGGTGGCATTGGTAGGGAACTCGCTGTAATAGTAGTATTTCTGCCATTTAGCAGAGCAGAAATTAGGCCATGCGAAGACCTTCTTAGTGGAGTTAGGTACCTCGATATTGAATGAGCGGTTTCGTATATTGACCCATTCTCCTTCTCCGTCGATGCGTGCCTTGAGATATACATCCACCCTTTTGCCGTTCATTTCGGCTTTGACAATGACGTTCTTGTTAGCGCCTTTGATGATGGATTCAAACTCCTGCTTGAACACATCTCTTAGTGCGAACTCGCTGAAAGGCACAGCAAAGAACCATGTCTTTCCCTCCTGCTCGTCATTGGCAGTGAGGAAATGTACAGGAGACATACGGTAGTCGTTCTCCATCTTCGAAGTGGCTCTGCCCATATTGTCGGTGGACGGCACAGCGCAGTCTCGCCATCCCGCCAGGTAGTCGCTGTCGATGAACAGGCTTTCCACATTGTCCACCACCACATCATTGATTTCCGCCATAGTGATTGCTGGATCATTAGGCTTGGTGTAGAAGATGCCGTTTCTCCAATAGTATTTCGCCTTGATGTCGAGCAGTTGTCCCAGAGGTCCTTCCGGTCTCTTATGGTTTACAGGAATATTCTTTGCCTTTTCCGCAATGGCTTCACCGAGAATATCCTTGATGTCGTCCATCCAGCTTGCCACGGCACCATTGAGCACCATACCAATGATATGGTATCTTGCATCAGTAGTGCTTGGCTGGTCGGTAAGGTCATGGTCGGTGTCCCATATACTCTTCAGAGTATTGACATATTCAGCAGAATTTTTCTGAATGCCATTGAGGAAGGAATATAGTTTCTTGAGGTTATTGAAGTGCTTGTCATTGTATTTAGCACCGCCTTCCTTATAGAAAGTCTCATATTCCCTCGATGCAGGGTCCTGAAGCTTCCCGCCATTGATCCAGTATATCCTTTGGTCGTCGTCCGGCATAGTGTAGTTCATGCCAGAGAAGAGGATACTGAAAGGCGAAGTGCCACCGATGACAAAGCGTCTGTCACCGTTGTGATAATAGAGCAGCTGCATTTTCGGGTTCTCATTCTTGCCCTTCTGGTGCTTCCACAGTGGAGCATTCTCAAAGAGCATCTCAGAGTACGTGCTGAGGATGTCAAACTGTCCGGAGCGTGAAGTCATGTCTTTAGGCACGAGGTCGATAGGAGCGGTCAGTTCGAAGTCTTCAGGATAGAGTACGTATGCAGCGATGAGTCCTCGCCATTCGCTTCTCATGAAGGCGTAGAACTGCGTTAGAGTGCGAGTGTCGCCGGCTTCATTGCCAGGCATGATGGCGTGCTGTGTGAGATGCACTCTTGCCCAAGGAGATGGTACGCTGGATACGAGGAGATTGAATTTGGCAGCTTTGTCCATTTCTCCGCCAGTGGTATCGATACTGTCGATAAACTGTCGGGCTTGCTCCATCCTCTGCCATGTATTGGGCTTTGCCATCTGTGTATCGTGACCTTTCAGGCACTTTGGTAAAAGGTTGCTTGTAATTGCCATGATTCAGTGATTAGTTTTTTACAGTGAAACCATAAAGACGTGAGAAAGTATCGTACGTGCGCTTCATGAGAGCGGAGACGGCAGTCTTGTCGCTGTCGCTGAAGACGGTGTCGCCAAACTCCTTCTTGAACGTGTCGAAGGCGCTGCTCATGAGCGATACGCTGTATTTGTAGGCAGAGTCTGCAGGGAAGAGTTTGTCGTTGTACTTAAACTTTCGAGCCGAGTTGGCAGACGTGCTGTATGCCGCCTGATCGAAGAGGAATCCTTTGTAGCCGATGTCAATGGCAGATTCCTGCATTTGCTTGATCCATCCGCTGCCAGGCTCGGTCTCGTCCAGTTCTTCGAGGTCATAGAATTTGCGGAAATAGTCTCGTATATCCTTGACATTCTGCTCTGTGAGCGCCTGGAAGGAAGAGTGGTTTCGGCGGTTGTTGGCGAAGTCCTGTGGTCCGTAGAGGAAGGCAGAAGCCATCATGATGCCACATTTCTGTGCAAACTTATCCTTGTCTTCTCCGAAGAAAGACTCGAAAGTGAGGCAGTCAGCCTCGTCGGAAGCCAGCGTGCGATAGTATATCTGTGCCTCATTGCCGAAGACAGGCTTCTGCAAATGTGCCAGAGCACTGTGATAGAAATCGTAGGCAGCAGAAGCGGCGAGCAGTTCGATGTAATCTTCCGGATTGCGCTGTGCGTCTCCTCCTGTCACGCTCTGAGCGTCATGTCGCGTCACGTTGCGTGGCTTGTCGCGTCCGATGAGATACAGTCTCTTGTAGGTATCCCTTACGGTCTGGTCCTCATTGTAGAAAGAGAGGGCAGCTTGCGAGTTGAGCGCAAACTTGTCGGATGTGGCATATACAGCCTCCTGCGTGTTAGGGATGTCGAAGCTGAAATAGTTTGTCAGCATGACGGTGCCGAAATAGTTTTTAGATAGCACGTCGCCGTTGTTCTCCTTTGATATAATCTTGGCAGCCTCCTGCAGAGCATGAGGGAGCACAGGGATGGACGATGCGCCTGTACCACCGAATACCGAACCGAATAGGAACACGATATTGTTAGGGTTTGCCATAAGGTTTTCCACGAATCTGACGAGGTCCGAGCCCTTTCCCTTGTTCTTGTAAGCCTCTTCCTTGATGGCATGATACATGAGCATGGATCCCATCTGCGTCTGAGCACGGTAGCCATGCTGCAGGTCCATCTTTCGCACGTTAGGGTCGAGGAACAGGTCAGCGAGGTCGCTTTCCTGCCATTTCACAGCGTCTTCGTCGTGCGTGGAAGCCTGAGCATCGGAATAATGCGCCACGATGTCGTAGTTGGTGCCAGCGTTATAGTCAGGGCTGAAGGTGTAATATACAATCTTTGCTGAGAATAGCGTGTCGGAAGCGACGCCATCTCTGTCAGCCGTGATATTATTGTAATTATCGACCAGAGTCTTCAGCCTCTTGAAGTTTCCGTTCTTATAGTCGGTGTCGAGGGCGAGGAGATGTATCTCGGTATTGTCAAACATACCCATGGAGCATAGATGTACGAGGGATTCCGCACATCGCATACCTGTTCCTCCTATCGCTATTACATTGAATGAATTCATAGGTAATGGTTCTTTTAAATAAAGTGGGTGAAGAGGGGGATGTCGTTTTTACCACAAAAACATCAAGCCCGTCAAAACAACAAATCAAAACATAGAAGCCAGTTTCGTGTCCTTCTTCTGCATCTTGCAGATAACGAAAGTCACGATACCATAGATGAGTACACCCACTACAGATGCAGCTATCATGTGGATGGTGTATTCGCTGGTGAACTGTGCCTTTGTGATATGTCGCATCCAGCAGAAGTAATCCACTGCGAGATTAGTAAACAGTGTGGCTACTCCCAATATCCAGAACCATGTTCTGCGTTTTGCAGGTGATGGGTCGTGAGCGCCAGGCTGCCATGATATCATGTTGGCTACGATGAGTATCAGTACGATGAAAGCCACGCCGATGACAGCGTCTGTGAGATAGGTTGCGGTTTCAGCAGAGTGTAGCTGTGCTGCTGTTGTGATGTTCTGAGAGAAACTTGCCATAGTTATTATTGTTTTAGGTTATTATTTATAAATGGAGAACATTTTAAATGGAGAATGAAGAATGGCTGACGCCGTTGGGACTTCTTGCTTTAGTGAAGAGTGAAGAGTGAAAAATCGCGCTGACGCAGTTGCGGTAGCTAACTAATGTCAGCCGGTAACGCGGCTGACACAGTGGCGGCTCTATTCTCTTCTATTCTCTATTCTCTTTTCTTTTCTTCTCTTTTCTTCTGTCGTTTTAATTGCTGTAAGTGGAGAGATAGATGCTGTAGATGACAGGGTTGCCGCTCTTTTCCGGACTGATGGCAGGGTCGAGGAGAGTCTGCTTGAGGCTCTCATAGACGGAGGTGTTGAGACCGTAAGGAGAGTCGAACTTGAACTTGTCGCCTATCTCAGGATTTGATGAGAAATTCTCCTTTGATTCCTTCACGCAGATGTCGAGGCGGAGAAGGTTGCCATTACTGCCAGTCAGCGAACTGCCATCGAATGCAGGGTCAAGCTTTACTACCACATTGCCTTTCTTCCATGCAGCTTCGTCGATGACAAACATATTCTTGAGCGGTTCAGGCAGAGCCACTTGCTTCTTTGCCTTAGGGTTGAAACTGTCGTATAAGTCGCTAATCTCATAGCATTTCACCTCTATTTCAGCAGGCTTGTAAGCATCTTCAGCAGTAACGCCGAGGTCGATGCCTTTGAGATAATAGTCTCCGCCCTTGATAGGATTGCCGTTGTCGTCGCTGGCATTGAGGATATAGTCGAAGACATTGCTCCATTTCTCATCGAGGATGTGCCACTCATAGGATGCCGTCTGATTGATTTCCTTCTCGTCAGTGGCGAGCAACTGCTCGTTGAGGTCCACGCCGTCCTTGCCTACTTTTGCAGATGGGATGCCACTGTAGAGATGCACCATCTTCACGTCATTCTGACTTGGAGCCACGCGTGAGAATATCTGCTGTATGTTATTGTTGAGGCGATGGTCGGTGAAGAGCATATAATAGCGGTTTTTCACGAATTTGCCAGACTGATAAGGCTCGCTATAGACATAGACATCCAGCCCCATGCCGAGCCACTGCTTGAATTCGTCGGCGAGGTAAGGGTTGTTGAGGTTAGCTCCGATGCCCTGCTGATAGAATTCTCCGTCAGTGATAATCATGGCTTCGTGGCGGTTTTTGATGATGCTATCTACAGCTCCCTTGATATTAGAGAAGTCCACGTTGGTGATGGAGTTGAGCAACTGATGCACTTTCATCTTATCGTTTGACTCAAATGTGATAGCATTGCCCTTGATGGAGTAGTAGTTAGGGTTGCATGCTATGATGGCAGGCTGCACGCTCTTGTAGTAAGGAGACTCGTTTGCGGTGGTCATGCAGTCGGAGTAGTCTATGTAAAGGTCCACTACCGCGCCTCCGTCGCCCTTGTCGTCAGTGGCGAGGATGTTGGCTTCCTTGCTTGAACTGTATTTGTGGAATGCGCCGATATTGCTCATGTCGTCCACTCTGGCTGATGAACCACATGACGAGAGCCATGCCATTCCGATACATACTGTGATGAGAGATAAAATCTTGTTTATCATAGTGCGTAATGTTTATTTGATTATTATTATCTTTCTGGGGGATGTTTTTTTAGACCGGAGATTCTGTGTGGGTAGTAGGGGCTTCTGCTGAAGAAAACGGAATAGCATTTCCAGACTATGCGCCGAGCAGCACGCTGAGCGCATCATATATTCCGAGGAATATCAGTAGCCAGCCGATAATTTTGCATATCAGCACTTTCTGCTTCTTGGCTTTGCTCCGTTTGGTGCCGGAAAGGAAATTAGGCAGGATTGCCATGACGAGTATTCCTATTATCCTCAAATCCGCAACCTTATAGGATGTAGTGGGACTATGCCTGAAAAGCTGCAA
>OQVU01000318.1_pt1 | contig 17434 bp, 10 predicted proteins | sample 1691611 | NCBI WGS metagenome assembly OQVU01 (sample SAMN03418272, study PRJEB22391) | human gut metagenome | biome: human-gut; feature: organic feature; material: feces | host: Homo sapiens | place: Tanzania | collected 2013-01
CACCTTATCGTCGTGAACTCTTGGCGTAGCTATGATGTCACAACCGTTCTGATAAGATTTCTCGGTCTCCAAGTCGTTGAGTCATCGTAAGTACCATGTTTACGCGTGCCGCCGCCAACTCACGGGCGAAACGGTGCCGTGAGCCAGTTGTCCAATCACAATCATGGGGCGCTTTGCTTTATGGAAAGCGTCGGGCATATCTATCGAAGCGTCCTTGATTGCAGCACGCTTGATGTTGTTGAAGCGGCTGAGTTGGGGCAGTTGTTCGGTGTCGAATTCAAAGAGCGGTTCGCTTATGGGCACGTTGATGTGTACGGGTGCGCCATGTCGGCACGTGGCAAGATGCATGGCTTCGTTGACAAGTCGACGGCACAGCCATCGTTCCTCGTCGTTATGAGGTTCGGGCAGTTGCACAGCCTTGCGCACAAAGCGTCCGAGAGCGTCGGGTTGGGGGATGGTCTGACCGTCGAGTTGGTCAATCCATTGCTGCGGACGGTCGGCAGAAATGACTATAAGCGGAACGTGCTGATAGGCAGCTTCAGCCACAGCTGGCATCACGTTGAGCAATGCCGACCCCGACGTTACGCACACTACTGTAGGACGTTTTGTGGCTATAGCCAGTCCGAGAGCATAGAAAGCCGCCGAACGTTCGTCGGTAACGGGTCGGCAGCGTATTGCCTCACACACGCTAAGGTTGTGCACGATGGGTGCGTTGCGGCTGCCTGGGCACACCACAGCGTCGCTGACACCGTATTCCAGGAGCAGCGAAGTGAGTATGTTGACGTTTTCCTTATTGCTGTACATAGTCGAATAGTTTTCTTATAGTATTCATCTTGGCTTCGGTCTCGTTCCATTCGTCGTGCTCGGTGCTGTCCTTCAGCAGTCCGCCTCCGGCAAAAAGCCTATACACGGCAGAATCTTCCGCTTCGCTCTCGATGTGCATACATCTGAGCGTAACGAACAGGTGTGTGTCGCCGTCGGGATTGAATGGTCCGGCAAAACCGCTGTAGTAGCCACGCGGTTGCGACTCGTTGTCGATGATGAAGCGTCGGGTCTCATCCTTCGGAATGCCGCACACGGCTGGAGTAGGGTGCAGGGCATCCACCACATTGCCCAAGAGCGAAGCGTCGTTCATGCTGAATCGTATGTCGGAGCGCAGGTGTTGCAGGTCAGCTGCATACGTGGTGTATGGTCCTTCGACAGTTATGTTGTCGGAGAATTGCTTCACACACTCCGTGATATATGTCTCTACGTATTTCTGTTCGCGCCGGTTCTTCTTGCTCCATTCTCCCGTTCCGGGTCGCATTGTGCCAGCCAGAGCCATTGTGTGCATCTGTCCGCAATGTCCGCCAATCAGAGTCTCGGGCGTAGCTACAAGCCATGTGCCGCTGCGCTTGGTTGAATAGAGTGCAATGAACATACGCGGATAGCGCTGGCATGCCCGTGCGAACAGCGTCAATGCACTCAAGTGAGCCGTAGCTGTAAGCCGTGTGCTGCGTGCCAGTACGATTTTGGCGAAGCGTCCTGCCATCAGTTCGGCGTGAAAGCGGTTGAAGTCGGCGTTGTATTGCGTGCGTTCGGCGTTGCTGTCGCAGCTGTTGAGCGTTGCCGAGAGTTGCGTATTGTCGGTGGCCGATACGAGAGTGTGGAGCTCTGACGGCTCAATCGTTTCCCATTGGGTTGGTACAAGCAGTATGGGCTTGTCGGTTGACTGGGCGAAAGGTGCTATGACAAATCCGCTTCGTCCGTTCAGTTCGGCTGCCGAGGTGAGTTCTTCAGGCTCGTCGTTCAGTTTGTTGTGAACGACGAGTGTGGTGTTGGGCAGTCGGAAATATACAAAACTCATATTGTCTTATTGTGGGTGCTATTCTTTTTGGGGCTTGCCCACATCCTTGCCTTTCATTACAAAGTTGGTGATCTCTACCGACGAGATGAGTTCGCCGGCTCCGTTACATATTTCGATGTGCCACTGGTGCAGCGTCTTTCCTTTGTGCAGGATGCGTGCAGTGGCTGTGACGGTGTCGCCTTCGCGCACCGCCTTGACGTGGCTTCCGCTGACGTTGATGCCCACGCAGATGTTGTTGGGGCATAAGGTCATTGAGCCTACGCCGGCCAGATTCTCTGCCAGTGCCAGTGTGGCGCCACCGCTGAGAAATCCGAATACCTGACGGTTGCGGCTGTCAACCTTCATTCGTGCCTGACAGGTGTCGGGGTCGGGAGTAGAGAGAAACTCCATGCCGAGCGTGTTCGACAGTCCGTCCTGTTTGAGTCGTATCTCTTTAATTCTTTCTATGTCCATATCTTGTTTTTTATAATTGATGCTCTATCCTTCGCGGAAGAAGTCGAGAGCCTCCTTTATTTCTTCTTCGTTAGCAGTCTGGTTGATGCGTATGTCGCCGACATTGCCCAATAGTGTGAAGTTGATGATGCCCGACGTGTTCTTCTTGTCGTGGTGCATCAGTTCGATGAGTGTCGGGTAGTCGTCGCATGTGATGTTGAGTGTGCCGTAGTTTTCGCGTATGAATCGTACGGTCTGGTGCATGCGGTCGGTGGGGAATGCCGTCTTGCGTGCGCTCATATACAGTTCGCTGATGAGTCCGTATGCCACTGCGTATCCGTGCAGTATCGGTGTGCCGCGTCGCATGGCAAACGATTCGAATGCGTGGCCCATTGTATGGCCCAGGTTCAGGGCCTTGCGTATGCCGTGCTCGTGCGGGTCGGTTTCGACGATGCGCTCCTTCATGGATTCTGCCACCATGCGCTGCAGCTGGCTGAGGTCTGGTGTGTCAAGATCGAATGTCACCAGTTCTGCCCATGTGCGCTCGTCGGAGATGAGTCCGTGTTTGAGCATCTCGGCATAGCCCGAGCAGATGTTGTCATGGTCGAGTGTGTCGAGGAATTGGGTGTTGATGATGACGAAACGGCTGTCGGAGAACACTCCTATTTCGTTCTTCAGTCCGCCGAAGTTGATGCCGGTCTTGCCTCCCACCGAAGCGTCGACCATTGCCAGAAGTGTTGTGGGTATGTTGATGAAGTCGATGCCTCGCTTGAATGTGCTTGCCGCAAAGCCTCCGAGGTCGGTCACCATTCCGCCGCCGAGATTTATCATCAGCGAGTGGCGTGTGGCTCCGCCGTTGCTCAGCGCCTGCCACACCTGCGACAGGGTGTCGAGGTTTTTGTGAGTGTCGGTGGCTTTGATGATTATTGGGGTGCTGTTTTTGAGTGCTTTGAAGTTCTTGATTTTCGGCCAGCACAATTGTTGTGTTGTTTCGTCGGTGAGTACGAAAATGCGGTCGTGCTCACATTCTGATATGGCGTTTACAAGGTCGCGCTCGAGGTTTTCTGAAATTACTACTTTCTGTTTCATAAGGCTCAACGTGTTTATTCTTATGCTGTTTATTCACCTACAAATTTAGCTAAAAATCCGCAAATTGCACTCATATCAAGCTCAAATATAATGGGGTATAAAAAAAAGTAGTCCTTTTGGCTTGCAAAAGGACTACTTTTACTATCCAAAAGGACTCCTTTTGCCTGCCAAAAGGGCTCCTTTTGCAACTCAAAAGGACTCCTTTTCGAGAGGGTTGGAATCTCTTGGTGAAATCTGTAGTTATTACATCATCGGTCTGCCCATGCGCATCATCGGCATGCGTCCGCCTCTGCCATGCGGATTGCCGCCTCCCATTGGCGGTCGGCCGTATCCTGGGCGGCGGTTGCCTGGTCCGTCAGGTCCGCCGCGTCGTGCCTGCTTGCCTCCGAATAGGTTGAGACGATAGATGACGTGCAGCATTGCGTAGCTGTTGATGGAGTTGTACTCTACGTCGCTGCGGCTCATTGCCGACACAGTACGCGAGAAGTTGCTCTGATTTTTGAGTATGTCGTAGAACTGGAGCGATATTGTCAATGCACGTCCGCGCATGAATCCCTGCGACAGCTGTGCGTTCCAAATCAGCTCGTTGGTGTTCATCGACTTGTCGGAATAGCCTCGGCGTGAATTCTGGTGTATGTCGGTCGATAGGCTTGTGCCCCACGGTGCGGTGAGGTTGACGGTTCCGCCGTATGCAAACTGCCATGTGTCGAGATTGCTCTGCGGCTGCAGATTGTTGCGGGCGTGCATATAGTCCATCGAGCCGTCAAGCTCTACCTCAAGCCATGAGTTGCGGAAGCTCATGGCAAGACGTTCGCTTACGCTTGTCGACTTTGTCACGTTGCGCTGCGAGTCGGCGTTGCGGTTGAGCGACAGATAGCCCACACGGTTCTGGTAGTCGACGTTGGTGAATGTGTTGATGTTCCAGTAGCCCGTGGTGTCTATGGCCATATTGAATATGAACATGCCCGAAGCGTTCCAGTTGCCGTTGATGTTCTCTGGTCGGCTTATGCGTCCGCCGGTCTTCTCGTCGTATGTCACCTTGTATCCGATGGAGTTGCGCGTGTTGGAGTAGTTGACGCTTGTCATTATCGACATCTGGTGTTTCTCGATGTAGTTGTTGTATTCGGCGCGCAGATTATTGGTGAACGAGGGCTTCAATCCGGGATTACCCTTGCTTATGTTGAGCGGATCGCTGTCGTCGGTGATGTCGAGCAGGTCGGTCATTGAGGGTTGTGCGGTTGAGCCTCGATAGTTGATGCGCAGTTGGCTAACCTTCGAGAATCGGTAACGGAAGTCGAGTGTCGGCGTGATGTTGGTCACGGTGCGCACAGTATCGACGTATTTGCCCTGATAGTCCTGTATGAACTTGGATGTCTGTGGCTGCACTTTCACGCCGAAGTTGAGCTGATACTTCTGTCGGAGCATGCGGAACATCAGGTCGATGTCGTGCGTATAGTTCTTGTATTCAGAGTAACGGCTCAGCGACTTGTCCTCATATTCGGTGTAGGGCTTGTCGAGCAGGCTGAGATAGCTGTTCCATTGGCGGTATTGCGGAGTGAGTGTGCCGAAGAAGTTTTCGCCCAGATTGGAGAAATTGTATGTGGCACGGTCGCTCTTGCTGTACGAATACTTGAACTGATAGCTCATCTGCAGGAACGTAGCCTTCCACAACGGCTCGCTGTATGTAGTCTGTACGCTGTAGCTGTACGTCTTGGTCGGCGTCACGTTGTAGCGGTTGGTCTGGTAGGTAGAGTCGGCGAGAGGGTTGTCCTTCATCTTTATCTGATACAGATGGACGTTGTTGGTAGATAGCGATTTGCTGTCGCCGTCCTTATAACTGAAGTCGCCGCGCAGCGTGACGTTGCGTCCGCGGTTGCCAAGCTTGCGGTTTAATTGCAGCATACTGCCAAATTGCTTGCTGTCGCTGTAGCTTATTGAGTTCGACTTTGAGGTGTTGACCATCTTGCCGGCTTCTGCTATTGTGCTGATGCCTTTGTCAGAGAGCGGGTCGTCGGTGTAAGAGTAGGGGTCGTCGTTGAACTGTGCTGAGGTGGATGCCGAGCGTCCGTCGCTTGTAGACACACTCATCGACGGGCGGAACATGATGTTGGTCATGGTGTCGGGCTTCCACTCGAACCGCATCTGGGCGTTCCATGAGTTGCTGCGCGAGAACTGCTGGCTGAGCGAATTGCTGAACGATTTCGACGAGCTTACGAAGTTTTCGGATGACGACTTCGACCGTGTGTCGCCGTTGCGGTGGTTCCATCGCACTGAACCGTCCCACGAAAATGTCTTGCCATTATCGTAATTAAAGTTGGTGCCAACCATCTTTGAGGCGTTGAGCCCGTTGCTTCCGCGTCCGAACGAGCCACGTCCGCCACCTCCTGGGAATCCCATGTCGTTGGTGTTGTTGAACGATCCGAATCCCATTACGCGTATCTTGGAATTGAAGTAGGCTCCCATGAGTCGCTCGGCGTAGCGGTCGTGCGTGCCGTATGCAAGGTCGGCGTTGGAGAACAATCCCTTGTTCATGCCGGGTTTCAGTCCGAAGTCGAGCACGGTCTGCTCGTTGCCGTCGTCGATACCCGTAACGCGCGATAGGTCGCTCTTCTCGTCATAAGCCTTGATACGGTTTACGATGTTGGTAGGCAGGTTCTTCATTGCTGTCTTGGTGTCGCCCACCATGAATTCCTTTCCGTCCACCTTTATCTTCTTGACTTCCTTGCCGTTGATGGTAATCTTGCCGTCGTCGGCCACCTGTGCGCCCGGCAGACGCTTCACCAGTTCCTCAATGGTAGAACCTTCGGGAGTGCGGAAAGCCGTGGCATTATATATAAAGGTGTCTTTCTTGAGCGTAACCTTGGCAGCATTGGCTGTTACGGTGGTTCCCTTCAGGGCTATAGCCGACGATGCGAACATGATGTTGCCGACAGAGACGTTGTTGTCGTTGCTGACAGACACGTTGCGGTAGAGGGTCTTGTAGCCTACATTGGAGAACTTCAGTATGTACTTTCCGTTTTTAGGAGCGGTGATGCTGAATGCTCCATTGGCATCGGTCACGCTGCCTTTGACATACGAACTGTCCTGGCGCAGCAGTTGTACGGCTGCCTGCTCCATACGCTCGTGAGTGTCTTTGTCGGTCAGCGTGCCCGTAATCTTGCGGTCTTGAGCTGCTGCTCCCAATGCTGTCAGCATGAGAAGGAGCAAGAAGACAATCTGTTTCATTCTGTTCTTGTTTTCTTATAGTTGTATTAATTGTTTGCCTGTTGACTTAATTGTAAATGTCAATTGACTTAACTGTAGATGCCGATTTACGTGTTTTATGACGTTTTTGTCGATTTGTGGTTTAATTGAAAGAAACAAAAAAACGGTAGAAAGTAAAAAATGAGCAATAATTTACAATAAAAAAACGACAATAACCGACTATAAAAAACAAATAAACTGAAAATAAAAAAAACAACAAAACCAACATAGTTATACATAAAATCCAATGTACATCAATGTTGGTCTTGTTGTTGTAAGTTGCTATTGTAGTGCTTGTTTATGTCGAAATGCGTTACTACACGTTCCCGTTAACGTGCGCTACATTATTTATATGTGTACCTAACGTAATTCGTATGTGTATCTAACGTTATTTATAGAGATAGCGTTTGATACTCTTTTTAGGTGTCTTCTCAAACTCTTCCTTTACAATCTCGATTGCCGACAGACGGCAGTAGGGTGGTTGGTCAGCGTTGAGCTCCTGACGGTTCTGCTCCATTATCTTCTCAAGATCGGCTTCGTTGAGGCGCATAGTGTCGGCTTCGTCGAAGTCGGGATATACAAGACCGACGAGTTTTTCGCCGCGCTGCACTACAACCGACTCGTTCACCATAGCCAATGAGTTGAGTTTGTCCTCTATTTCCTCCGGATATATGTTCTGACCCGAAGCTCCGAGCAGCATATTCTTCGAACGTCCCTTGATGAATACGTTGCCGTCAGCATCCATAAGTCCGAGGTCGCCGGTGTGATACCATCCCTCAGCGTCGAGAGTTGAGGCTGTTGCCTCCTCGTTCTTGTAGTAGCCCAGCATGACGTTGAGTCCGCGTGCCAGGATTTCTCCGGGTACATTGGCTGGATCAGGACTGTCTATCTTCACCTCCATGTGTACAACCGGCTTGCCGCATGAACCCGGCACGAAGTCGTTATGGTCGGCATAGCAGATGATAGGGGCACACTCGGTAGCACCGTAGCCTACGGTGTAGGGGAATCCGATGCGTTTGAGAAACTGCTCTACTTCCTGATTGAAGGCTGCACCGCCTACAATGATTTCGTAGAAGTTGCCACCGAATGCCTTGACAACCTGCTCCTTTATCTTCTCGTTCACCTTCTTGCTCACGATAGGCATGTTCAGCAGGATGCGCATGCGGTTGTTCTGTATCTTGGGGAATACCTTCTTACGTATGATCTTCTCGATAATGAGAGGCACAGCGATGATGATAGCAGGCTTCACCTCGGCAAATGCAGCTGCGATGATGGCTGGCGACGGTATGCGTGTGAGGTAGAACACGTGGCATCCGAAGAGGAATTCGAACATAAACTCAAACGCCATGCCGTACATGTGAGCCATAGGCAGGATGCTGATGATGTTGTCGCCCTTCTTGATAATATTGCCTAATACCGAGATAGCGAAATCGTAGTTGCTCCACATGGCTCGGTATGGAATCATAACGCCCTTTGAGAAGCCTGTCGTTCCACTCGTGTAGTTGATGAGAGCCATCTCTTCCGGGCTCTGCTCCTTGTAGTAATGTACGTGCTCCTTGCGGAAATACTTGGGATATTTCTTTCCGAACATCTCGTTGAGGTGTTCGCGTGCATAGGTGAGCTTGTCGGTACGCGACACTACAAGTGAATAGTCGGGGATGTAGATGATGCCTTCGAGGTCGGGCATCTTGGTCTGGTCGATAACAGTAGCTACATAGTCGCCCACGAAGAGCAGTTTGGCTTCGCTGTGATTGACGATGTTGTGAATCTGGTCAGCAGTAAATTCGTGCAATATAGGTACTGCAACGGCTCCGTAGGTGAGTGTAGCGAGGAATGCAACAGCCCAGTTTGAGCTGTTACGTCCGCATAAAGCGATCTTGTCGCCTTTAACTACACCACTGCTTTCGAACATGATGTGCAGTTTCTCTATTTTGCGTGCCACGTCGTGATATTGCAGAGTGGCCCCCTTAAAGTCGGTCAGGGCATCCTTGTCCCAATTGGTAATGATGCTCTGTTCGATAAGAGCGTTAAAACTCGGTATTTCCATTTCTTGTTTGTTTAACATTGTGAGGTGTTTTAGGCTTTATTTGTAGAGGTATCGCTTGATGCTCTTTTTGGCTGTCTTCTGGAATTCCTCTTTCTGTATTTCTATAGCCGCTATCTTGCAGAATGGCGGCAGCTGGCTGTTGAGGGTTTTAAGGTTTTCGTCCATTATTCCCTTCACGTCGTCGTCGTCGAAGTCCATTGCTTCCTTGTCCTCTATTTCCGGGTGCACAAGAGCGATGAGTTTGGTGTCGCGCTGTATTATTATGCTTTCGCCGACGAGCGGCATATTGTTGAGTTTGTCTTCGATTTCCTCGGGATATACGTTCTGTCCGTTGGCTCCGAGGAGCATGTTCTTGATGCGTCCTTTAATATATATGTGTCCGCTTGGTGCCATTGTGGCGAGATCTCCGGTGTGGAACCATCCGTCTTTGTCAAGAACTGCGTTTGTGGCATCCTCGTTTTTGTAGTAGCCGAGCATCACGTTCATGCCTCGGGCAATCAGTTCGCCAGGCACGTTGGCAGGATCTGGGCTTACAACCTTGGCCTCCATGTGGTCAACTACTGGTCCGCACGACGCTATTTTGTATTTGTCGTAGTTGGCGAAGGTGATGAGCGGGGCTGTCTCGGTGGTGCCGTAGCCTATGGTGACGGGCACTCCCACGTTGTTGAGGAATTCTTCGATGCCCTGATTGAGCGGTGCTCCACCTACGATTATTTCGTATGCGTTGCCTCCGAAAGCCTCCATTATGCGGTCGCGGATGTGCTGCTTTATCTTCTTATTGATAACCGGCATGTTCAGGAGCAGCTTCATGCGGTTGGTCTGCACCTCTGCCAGCACCTTGCGACGGATAATCTTCTCAATCACAAGCGGCACAGCCACGATGAGTCGGGGCTTCACCTTGGCAAAAGCTTCGGCTATAAGCGACGGCGACGGCATTCGGTTGAGGAAGTACAGGTGGCATCCGTTGATGAATCCGAATAGGAATTCGACTGCCAGTCCGTACATGTGAGCCATAGGCAGAATGCTTACGAGATTCGAACCGGGCTTGACGTTGGGCGTAAGACACTTCAACACGTAGTCGATGTTGCCCCACAGTGCGCGGTAAGGCAGCATTACGCCCTTTGAGAAGCCCGTAGTGCCGCTGGTGTAGTTGATCATAGCCAGCTCTTCGGGGCTTTGCTCCTTATAGTAATGTATGTGTTCCTTGCGGAAGTATTTCGGATATCGCTTGCCGAATATCTCGTTGAGGTGTTCGCGTGCAAACGTAAGTTGCTCGCTGCGTGATATGACGATGGAGAAGTCGGGCAGGTATATGATGCCTTCGAGAGCCGGCATCATGTCTGGGTTAACTTGTGTGCACACCACGTCGCCTACAAACAGGAGTTTCGACTCGCTGTGATTGACGATGTTGTGTATCTGTTCGGGTGTGAACTCGTTCTGTACCGGTACGGCAATAGCGCCGTATGTGATAGTGGCGAGGAATGCTACAGCCCAATGGCTGCTGTTGCGTCCGCACAGGGCTATCTTGTCGCCACGCTTCACACCGCTGTTTTCGAACATGATGTGAAGTTTTTCAATCTTGCGTGCTACATCGTGGAATTGCAGTGTTGCGCCTTTGTAGTCGGTGAATGCGTCCTTATCCCAAAACTTTATTACGCTGTCCTCTATATATTGGTTAAAACTTGGTATTTGCTCCATTGCACAATCTTCAAAATTTTGTGCAAAGGTACGTCATTATTTGCACATTCCCAAAACTTTTGTGCTGTAATTGGTGTTTGATAGTAATAATTGTATACAAAAACGCCTCCTTACCTTATTATATAGTAAGGAGGCGTATATTTTGTTTATTCGTATCGCATTGATTTTGCAGGATGTATGTGCGAGACAAGATAGCTGGGTGCTATGAGCACGAATAGTGCTATGAGCATGGTGGCTATATTGAGCGCTACGATGAGCATCCAGTCGAGTTCTACCGGTACTACGTCAACGTAGTAGGTCTGAGGGTCGAGTTTTGCAAATCCGGTGAACTTCTGTAGCAGTATCAATGCCAGTGCCAGCGCGTCGCCGATGAGCAGTCCCTTGCCTATGATGAATGCTGCAAACCACAGGAATGTGTGCCTTACGGTAGAGTTGCGCGCGCCCAATGCCTTGAGCACTCCAATCATAGTGGTGCGTTCGAGTATGATGATGAGCAGTCCGCTTATCATTGTCACCACAGCCACGGCAGTCATTATGGCGAGTATTATCCACACGTTGAGGTCGAGCAGGTCGAGCCATGAGAATATCTGGGGGCTTAGCTCGCGTATGGTTTTCGACGAGAACGTGTTGCCGTACTGGTCTTGCGTGCGGTTGACACGGTTGATGATGTCGTTGGCAGTGGTGCCGAGTTGCTTGAAATCGTTGACGGTCAGCTCTGCCCCCGTAACCATATCGTCGGTCCAGGCGTTCAGCTTGCGAGCCGTGTATAGGTCGCAGAAGCACGTGGTCTTGTCGTACTGCGCCAGATTGGTCTGATAAATGCCGCTGATAGTGAACCTTCGGGTGCGCACTCCTCCCTCGCCGATGAAGTAGGCGAATATCCGGTCGCCCGCCTTGACGCGCAGTTTGCTTGCCATCTCCTTCGATATGAGTATGCGGTTGGTGCTCTGCTGGTCGGAGAAGTGTGGGATGCTGCCCTCCACCATACTCTTGTGTATGAATGTGGAGTCGAATTCTGGTCCCACGCCCTTGAACATCACGCCCAGAAAGTCGTTGTCGGTCTTCAGTATGCCTTGCTTCATTGCGAAGCGTTGCACGTGCTTCACGCCGTCAGTTCTTTTCAGTACGTTCATCATCGAGTCGCCTATGGCTATAGGCTGGTCGATGGCTGAGGATTGCAGGGTGTAGAAATTTGCCACCTGTATATGACTACCGAATCCCACAACCTTATCGCGTATGGTGTGCTTGAATCCTAATACCACGCACACGCTTATTATCATCACCGCCAATCCGATAGCCACTCCCGCCACGGCAATGCGTATTGCTGGTTTCGACACCTTCTGTTGGTCGCCTATATGGTCGGAGTATATGCGGTGGGCAATAAAAAGAGGAAAGTTCATTGTTTTAGTGTTTAATTATTAATGATTAATGTTTAGTTGGTGTTTAAGTATAAATGTTTAATGTTTAATTAGCGTTTGTCTTATTCATTAAACCTTACTCATTAAACATCAAACATTAATAATTAAACACTAAACATTACTCATTAGCAACAACTCTTCCCGGATAAGCCTCCAGGGCCTTGCGCAGCACGATGAGTGCGCGTTCGAGGTCTTCCTTCTTGAGCACGTATGCTATGCGCACCTCGTTGCGTCCAACGCCCGGGGTGGTATAGAATCCGGCTGCTGGAGCCATCATTACGGTCTCGCCTTCGTAGTCGAACTCCTCAAGACACCAGCGGCAGAACTTCTCGGAGTCGTCAACGGGCAGCTTAGCCACCGTGTAGAACGCGCCCATTGGTATTGGCGAGTAGACACCAGGGATGCGGTTGAGTCCGTCGATGAGGCATTTGCGGCGCTCGACATACTCCTCGTACACGTCGCGGTAGTAGTCTTCGGGAGCGTCGAGCGATGCTTCGGCTACAATCTGACCCAGCAGAGGAGGCGAGAGTCGTGCCTGGCACAGCTTCATTACGGCAGCGCGCACCTCAGCGTTCTTGGTGATGAGTGCGCCGATGCGAATGCCGCACTCCGAATAGCGCTTCGACACGGAGTCGATGAGTATGACGTTCTGCTCGATGCCCTCCAGGTGGCATGCCGAGATGTAAGGCGAGCCGGTGTAGATGTATTCGCGGTAGACCTCGTCGGAGAACAGATACAGGTCATATTTCTTCACGAGGTCGCGTATCTGGTTCATCTCGCGTCGTGTATACAGATAGCCTGTAGGATTGTTGGGGTTGCAGATGAGTATGGCACGGGTGTGCTCATTGATGAGTTCCTCAAACTTCTCCACCTTAGGCAGCGAGAATCCCTCCTCAATGGTAGTGGCAATGGTGCGAATCTTGGCACCTGCCGAGATGGCGAACGCCATATAGTTGGCATAAGCGGGCTCTGGAATGATGATTTCATCGCCCGGATTGAGGCACGACATGAATGCGAAGAGCACGGCTTCAGAGCCACCCGCCGTGATGATGATGTCGTCGGCGGTGACGTTGATGTTAAACCGCTTGTAGTAGCCCGTGAGTTTTTGGCGATACGACAGGTATCCTGCCGAAGGCGAATACTCCAGGATCTTGCGGTCGATGTGCTTCAAGGCATCGAGTCCAACCTGCGGAGTGGGCAGGTCGGGCTGGCCGATATTGAGGTGGTAGACTTTAACACCGCGCTCTTTGGCTGCTGCGGCCAACGGGGCCAACTTGCGTATTGGCGATTCGGGCATTTCAAGTCCGCGTACTGAGATTTCTGGCATTTCTGTACTCTAATTTAATGATTAAGTTTTAAGCGCTTTACAGTGCGCCTTGTTAACTGCAAAGTTACGATAAATTTCGATAAATAACAGCTTTTCTGTATTATCTTTTTGATAATAGTGTAATATTATCCAATAATGTAGGTTTATTGTATGTCATATTGTTAGTATTTGCAGGTCGATAAAACGGTATTATAACCGGTGCTTTTCAAAAGGACTCCTTTTGCCTTCCAAAAGGACTCGTTTTGCTCTTCAAAAGGACTCCTTTTGCACCTCAAAAGGACTCGTTTTGCAAGCCAAAAGGACTCCTTTTGAAAATCCGACGGATTTGCTTCATCTGGCATTTTGGGTGACCATATTTGAAGTTCAAGTTTATAGTGGATTGGCAATGCAAATAGTAGGAGGCTATGGCGTCCCCGCCGTAGCCTGAGCAGACTGCCGACACTTTCTTATTGTTGATTTTTCACATAGCTGCTTGCTCAGGTTATGGCGAGGACGCCATAACCTCCTACAGTCAGGTCTTCATTGAAAACAGTCGTAACACTCCATATTTCGGATGAATCTTAATTATAGAAATATGGCGAATGATTTCGTATGGTTTTGCCAATATATATAATATAATAAGGTGTAGAGACGAAACCGCCTTGCAGATTGAAAGGAATGTACATCTTTTTTATGTGAATTTAAAGGAAATACTGGTAATAGATGTTACATTCTGTAATTAATTTTGTATATTTGAACGTGTCAAATCATTAATTCTATTATATCAATTTACTAATGAGATTTATGTCGAGTTATTAATGAGAGTTAATCTGATTATTGTTTGAAAATACATTTAATACGAACCATAAACGATTTCTTGCCTATGAACGACAAAGTATTGATGTGTATCGTAGCGTCTTTGTTGGCTGCACCGGTTGGTGTTTCGGCTAATAAAGTGGCAAACGATGTACTCGCTGTGCAGAAAGCGCAACAGACGATTTACCAAATCAAGGGTATGGTGACTGATAGTAATGGCGACCCGTTGCCGGGCGTTACCGTGTCGGTGAAGTCGATTGGCAGAATATGCCTTACCGACATCAACGGCAGATATGCGCTGCCCGTACCCAAAAACGGAGTGTACGAATTGGAATTCCACATGATTGGTATGCGTATGGTGTCGCATCGTATCACCGTTCATGGCTCTACGCAGATGAAGACTATACAGCTCGACGACGACATCTCGGAACTTAACGAGGTGGTTGTGACCGGTTATGGCAACATCAAGAAGGGTGCCTACACGGGTTCGGCATCGGTAATGAGTGTCGACAAGCAGAAAGACCTGCCCGTAATCTCGCTTGCGCAGATGATGGAAGGCAACCTTTCGGGCGTTGCCATCAGCACAAACAGCGGAACACCGGGTGCCAATTCTACCATGCGCATACGCGGTATAGGTTCGCTATCGGCTTCAAACGAGCCGCTTTATGTGCTCGACGGCGTGCCCATCATGTCGGGCAACTTCTCGTCGAACGGCATGAACTCGGGCGGCTTCGGCATTCTCAGCACCCTCAATCCGTCGGACATAGAGAACGTGACAATCCTTAAGGATGCCGCTTCGGCTTCGCTCTACGGTGCACGTGGTGCCAACGGCGTTGTGCTCATCACTACAAAGAAGGCTGCACAGGGCAAGACTACATACAATCTCAAGGCAAGCTTCGGCATAAGCGACATGGCTTACCGCTACCGCCCGACAATGGGAGGCGAGGAGCGACGCAATCTTGTGCTCGAAGGTTTTGTCAATGCCAATATCGATGCTGGCCAGACTGTAGAGTGGGCGGAGGAACATGCCGAGGAGATAATCGACAATTACGCCCCGCGTTCGGCTGGAGGTTATGCCGACTGGCAGAAGGCTCTGTTCAGAAAGGCGTTGCAGCAGAACTACGACTTCTCTGTAATGAGCGGCCGCGAGAACACTCGTTTCGCCGCATCGCTCAACTATACCAACCAGGAGAGCGTAGCCCGAAACTCGGGTTTTGAACGATACAGCGGCCATCTCAACGTAAATAACAAATACAAGAACTTCGACCTTGCTCTGAGCGGCATCTTCTCGCTCACCAAGGAGAAGCCGCTGCCCGGCGCACAGTACTACAGCAACCCGATGCACGCGCTCAAGTATGCGCTCACTCCGTCGGTGCCCATATACAACGAGGACGGATCGTACAACAAAAGCGTTAAGGAACTCAACTATATGAACCTTGTTGAGGAGAACGAGATAAACACCCACCGCAGCCGAATAGCACGTACCTTCGCATCGGCTGAGGCTGGCTACACCATATTGAAGGGTCTGCGACTGTCTACGGTATTCAATGTGGACTATATCAACACTAACGAGTTCCGCTACTTCTCGCCCGAAAGTGCCGACGGCAGAAGCCCCAACGGACAGGGCGACTTCTATCGTGTGGAGAACCTTACCTATAACAGCAACACCCGACTCAACTATGCCGCCAAGTTCGGCGAGCACTCGCTTGACGTGCTTGCAGCCTACGAAATACACAGCTGGGACAAGGACTACGCCTCAGCCGAGGCAAAGAACTACGCCACCGACAAGAAGAATGTGCTCAACGTGGCATCTACACCGGTAGAGATAGGCAACTACATCTCGGGCGACGCTATGCTCTCGTACGTGTTCCGTGCCAATTACGACTACAAGACACGCTACTATCTCTCGGCAAGTTTCCGTCGCGACGGTTCGTCACGTCTGCATCCCGACAACCGATGGGAGAACTTCTGGGCTATATCAGGATCGTGGCGCTTCTCGCAGGAGAAGTTCCTCAAGTCGTGCGAGAACTGGCTCACCGACGGCAAGATACGACTCAGCTACGGCGTCAATGGCAATATCCCCTCGTCGCTCTATTCGTACAACGGAATGTATGACGTAACCTACAAGTACAACGACCTTCCGGCTATGGTGGAAAGTACGCTCAGCAACGACAAGCTCAGCTGGGAAAAGAACTACGCACTCAACGTAGGTCTCGACCTCACATTGTTCCGCCGACTCAACATCACATTCGACTGGTATACCCGTGACACCCGCGACCTGCTCATGAGCAAGAAGGTTGACCCGATAACAGGATTCGGCTCTATCATGGACAACATCGGACGCATGCGCAATACCGGCTTCGAACTTGAGGTGCGTTCTACCAATATCGACAACAAGAACTTCACATGGACCTCGACGTTCATGATGACACACAACAAGAACAAGGTGCTCAAGCTCGCCGACGTGCCGCAATACTTCACCGGCAACTACTACGTAGTGAAGGAAGGCTACTCGCTCGGCACCATATGTCTGCGCGAATATGCCGGCGTTGACCCCGAAAACGGTCTGCCTATGTATTATTCAAACGTGGAGAAGGACGGAGTGCGCTCGCGCGAGAAAGTGTACGACCCCAACAATGCGGTAATGGTGCCGCTGGAGAACATTTATCCCACCGTAAGCGGAAGCATCGGCAACACGTTCCGCTACAAGTATTTCGACCTTATGTTCAATCTCACCTATTCGCTCGGAGGTCACAGCTACGACGACGCAATGTGGGCACTTCAGGACGACGGCAAATCCGCCACAGCGCCAAAGAGTATAGAGCTGCGCCGCCGCTGGCAGAAACCGGGCGACCAGACCGACATTCCGCGCTACGTCTACGGACAGAACTACGGCGGATGGTGGCACTCGTCGCGTGGCATACACAGCACCGACCATCTGCGACTGAAGAGCCTCGTGTTCGGAGTCAACGCCCCCGACTCGTGGATAAAGAAGCTGGGACTGAGCCGTGCACGCGTATACTTCTCGGGCAGCAACCTCCTTACATGGGCCAAGTACACACAGTACGACCCCGAACTCATGGGTACTGTGGGATTTGAAATCCCGCCTCTCAAGACATTCTCATTCGGTTTGGAAATTGGACTTTAAAAACGCAACACTATGAAGAAAAACATATTTGCCGCATTGCTGGTGGCTCTGTTTATGTCATCATGCACAGGCGACTTCCTCGATAAGTCACCGTCTGACCAGGTAACAACCAAGGAGGCCATAACAACGCTGTCTGACGTGAAGAACGCCGTCAACGGATTGTACTCGCTCATGGCGTCGGTCTACTACTACGATTTGTCAATGTTCCTCTATGGCGACATCAAGGGCGACTGCATGCAGCCCACATCGTGGTCGGGAGGACGTCAGGGCTACTCCTTCTACTTCTTCGATCACACGGCTTCGGTGCCCAACAACGGCGGACTGTGGGGCCGTCCGTACTACATAGTGCGCAACGCCTTCAACGTAATCAAGGCAATCGATGACGGCAAGG
>OQVU01000323.1_pt1 | contig 17262 bp, 24 predicted proteins | sample 1691611 | NCBI WGS metagenome assembly OQVU01 (sample SAMN03418272, study PRJEB22391) | human gut metagenome | biome: human-gut; feature: organic feature; material: feces | host: Homo sapiens | place: Tanzania | collected 2013-01
ATGGCTATGGCGATGGCTATGGCTATGGCTATGGCTCTGGCGATGGCATAAAGTCTTACAATGGACATGAAGTCTATATAATAGACGATATGCAGACTATTATCCATTCAGTACACGGCAATATAGCAAGAGGAGCAGCTATCAACAGCGATTTGACCCTCGCAGACTGCTACATTGCCAAGTATGAAGATTACTTCGCACATGGAGAGACAGCTAAACAGGCAATGGCTGATGCACAAAGCAAAGCGTATCAAAACAAGCCTATCGAGGAGCGTATTGACTATGTAATAGAGAAATACCCAGACGTGGACGTACCCATCGAGCACTCGGCTCTCTTCTCGCTCCATAACTTCCTCACAGGTTCGTGCCTCTTCGGACGTCAGGAGTTCGCAAAATCTCATGCTATCGACCCTAAACACGGCTCTATGACAATGAGGGATTTCATTAACTTAACCAAGGGTGCTTATGGCGGAGACAATATCCGTCAACTGGCAGACGCATACGGAATTAAATGTTAACAATGAAAAGAACAATCAAATTCAAAGCGCGTCGAATTGATGGTGAAAAATGGGCATACGGATATTTCTATGAAGAGAATGATAATTCTTACATCATTGAGAATCGGCAGGAGGAAAGTATGCTGAATAGAAATCCGTGTTATCAGGTTGACCCCGATACCGTCTGCCAGTTTACCGGACTCTATGACAAGAACGGTATGGAGATATATGAGGGCGACGTGTTGCGGTCGGACGAATATCCTTTTAGCTTCATAAACGAGCAGAGAAAGTATCTTGATTTGCGTTTCGGCAGTATTGTATGGGATGAAGACAAGTGTAAGTTTTCCATGCTTTGCCACACAAACAAAAAACATGAACTAAGGGTTGACAAGTATTTTGAAGGAGCTAATTTCGACATCAAACAGTTATGGTGTAGCAAATATGAAGTGGTAGGTAACGTCTATGAAACTGAATGGCAACAGTTTTTTACTAAAAAAGAATAGTTCTATGAAGATAATATACAGAATACTCACGCTATTCATCCTCATCTTCGGAGGTACATTTTTCTTTATATTCGGTATTGTAATTCCATTCTTACACTACATGGCAATATGCCCTGTTACATATCTGCTGACAGGCAAGTGGTTAACAGCAGACTATATAGATAAATTATTAGACTCTTATATTGAATTTTGTAAAAATACAGAAAAGAAAGGAGATTATGACTAAGCAAGAAGTCATACGGCAGTCGAGTAACTAACCATCTTGTAAAGAGTATAAAATCGAAAGTGAGGAGTATGCGATATGAAAGAAGAAATAGCAAGACTAATCGAATTTGAGGAGGAGCAGAAAAAACTTCTTTTCGCATGTCTTTACAGCCTTATCAACCGCAAGGAAGTGCAAGAACTGAAAACAGACGACCTTGCAACCTTCTGTGAACTACTTGCATTCTATGAAGAGGTAAAGAGGTATTATGATGAAGTCAAGAAGATTGCCACAAGGCTCGGAATGTCAGACTAATATTAAAACAGAGTATGAAGAAAATTATGTTCAATGACAAGTACGGCTTAACACAAGCCGTGCTTGCAAAGAGAAAGACGCAGACAAGGCGTATAATTCCTTCTGCCGACCCTTATAATAGGCGGTATGAAGGTACATTGAAGGTGCGAAACAAATTAGGGCAAATCGGACTTCTTGCATTGTTTAACGATGTAAGGATTTTTCCAGCCTACTACATTGGCGAAGAGGTGGCAATATCACAATCGTACAGAGACATCTTAGAGAAATCCCCTAAGGCAAATGAACTCAAAGAACTTCCAGGCTATCGGAACAAGATGTTTGTCCGTGCAGACCTTATGCCACACCACATTCGCATTACTGACATCCGTGTCGAACGCTTGCAGGATATATCGGACAAGGATTGTCTTGCGGAGGGAATATATAGATTGAAGAACATCGCTACTAACGGATGGAAATATAGTTACCGCTCTATATGGCGAGATTTGGATATTAGGGATTTATTCACTACCCCTAAGTCCGCCTACGCTGCTCTTATCGACAAGGTTTGTGGCAAAGGAACATGGGATGCCAACACCTACGTGTTCGTCTATGAGTTTGAATTGAATGATTAACTACGACTTCTACCAATATCCTCGCGGCAACAACGACGGAGGTCGATTAGGTACAGATGTTTGCCCGACCATCACTACATGCTCATTTCCGCAAAATGTATTTCTGATTGAAGAATATGAATAAATAGAACAAGCAACAACAATGATTACAAAACTCAACTTCACCGACCGCACCATCAAGAGCTATGCAATCCGCAAGCTCACGCCCAAGGAGTGTTTTCGTCTGATGGGCGTTCGCGACAACGTAATTGACACGATGCAGAGCAGCAATGCCCAGGCAGCCTACCGTCTGCCCGATTGGAAGGGCAAGGGCAAACCCGAAGACATGGCTATTTCTGCCTCACAGCAGTACAAACAAGCCGGAAACAGCATCGTGGTGGACGTGCTTGAAAATATTTTCGAGAACCTTTTCTATCCTTCAAAAGATAATATTATCAGAGAAGAGGATGGCATAACCTATAAAGTGCAGGACAATGGACAAATCTCATTCTTCTAAGCCTATCCCCGATTTCCCCGGATATGCAGTTACGAGCGATGGTAGGATAATGAGCTTGCCTCGCAAGGTATGGAACGGCAAGGGATTTCTGACAACCAAAGAAAAGGAACTGCGAGGCAATGTCATCGGTAAGGGATATTTGCAAGTAACGCTTTACCGGAACAAGAAACGTGTGCAGAAACTTATTCACGTTCTTGTAGCAGAAGCGTTCATTCCGAATGAGAATCCTCATTTCGTGCAAGTAAACCACAAGGACGGCAATAAGCTCAACAATAGTGTAAGCAATCTTGAATGGTGTGACAATAGCCGCAATCAGCTTCACGCATGGAGTCATGGTCTGCAACCGCCATGCCGTGCCCAGCGCACTACAGGAGGCATACCTGTGGCAGAAATTGACAAAGACGGTAAGATAATCAAGAAATATTCTCATACCAGACATGCGGAGATTGAGATTTTCGGCGACTATAAGCGCAGAATATCATGCGCTCTTCGTCACGGAGGAACTGTTTACGGACATAAATTCATAAAGCTATGAGAGAAAAGAAAAAAGTTGTGACCTTATGTTCCGGCTATGACTCACAGTGCATGGCCTTGGACGAGTTGAAAAAGCGTCATCCCGATTTCGATTACGAACTGGTGGCATGGTCGGAAATAGACAAGTATGCCATCCAGATGCACAATCTTGTTTACCCCGAGTATGCCGACCGCAATCTGGGCGACATGACGAAGATAGACTGGCAACCGATTAAGGATAAATATGGAGAGATAGACCTGCTTACTTATTCCACTCCTTGCCAGAGCATTTCGCAGGCTGGCATGCAACATGGCTTTGCCGAAGGTAGCGGCACACGCTCTTCTATATTGTGGTCCACGGAAGAAGCCATCCGTGTGCTTCGCCCGAAATTTCTGTTGCAGGAAAACGTAAAGGCGATAATCAGCGGCCGACCCGACTTTTACAGAAAAGGCAAAGACGGAGAAATGACCGAAACCTTTTGGTCGCTCATTTGCAAATGGATGAAGAGAGTGGAATCATACGGATATACAAACACATGGAGCATTATAAACTCCAAGAACATGGGAGTGCCGCAAAATCGCGAACGCTTCTTTCTTCTCTCTCAGCGCGAGGATGTCGCCATTGATTACCAATGGCCCAAATCAAAGCCTCTCACCACCCGACTGGAGGACGTGCTCGAAGAGGAAGTGTCCGACCGCTATTTTCTAAAAGACGATGCCGTGAGCAAGTTCCTCAAGGCGAACGACTCCGACAATGCCCTATTCATGCAGTTTGATTTGCCACCGACACACGAGGCAGCAATGTTCTTGAAAACGTGGCTTACGCTATGGATGCAAGCAGCCGATGGTTGGAAAATGACATCTACAAGTCTTCAGCTCGCCCTTTATTCGGCAAAGCAAAAAATGGAGCTTTCTTATTCCGTGTTCACGAATAAGGGAGTGGCTGCGTTAGGCAATGAGTTTCAACGGTTGTTCAAGGAGAATATGGAGAGGAAGAAGGATGCGAACTGACAACCCACCCGACAGAATAATCCGTATCATAGCTGATATGATTGGGGGTGGTAGGTTGCTCACCTGCCCTGCCTCGATGTTCAGCGCAGAGCGTTTCAACGGAGTATTTCACGGCATAGCAATAACCATCATGTCGCGCACCGATTGCAGCGACGTATTCTTTGTAGCAGTAGAATTATGAACAACCCTCGCCCTTTCGTCCTCGGCTCCTACAGTCCCTCGCAGAACGGCATCATCGTGTCGCCACACGGCATAGCCCTGTGTATTGCCGGGGGAGGTAAGGGTCACGATGTGGATAAACCAAAAATATTGATAGAGTATGATTAACCATTCCGTCCTCGTCCACTACCGCACCGAGGAAGCCAAAGCCTTCCGTCGTGAGCATGGCGACCGGGGAGGGTGTAAATACAGCGATAAGTATCACCGCCCCAGTCCGTGGCCGTGGAGCAATTCGATAACAACAGTAACAAAAGACAACCTATTATGCGTAACTTTCATCTGATACACGAAGCCAGAACCGAACACGCCAAAGCCGTGCGTCGCTTAACAGGCACTAACAACTTCCGTGATAAGGAATGGCATCTGCGGCAGGGACGTATGATGCAATGTATAGGTACGTTTCTCACTACAGACAATCTGATAGCAATGATATATGAATAACCAAATCCCTTTCGTGCAACGCACATCGCAGCTCTGCCCACGTCGGGGGTACTCCACCGCACTGTCCGCACGCTACGACGGATGGGCAGGACTCTACGACGAGCACGGACAGCACACCATTGTCTTGATAGAATATGACTGATAAGTATTACATCGGCTGGGTACGCAGTGGCAAGGACGGTAAGGGCCTCGTAAAGTACCGACCGCGCAAACGGATAGCCAATGCCGTGACGACAATGGTCGGAAGAGGTATTGCCGACCCTCGCGACGGACTCGGCAACACCACACCGCATATAGTATATAAATTTGAATAAGATATGAAACTAAGAATAATTCCAATGGAGGCCTATGACGGTTGCATCCCTGTGACCGTATATATGGTTCAGAAATATGTCGGAGGCTGTATCTTCGGCAAATGGGTAAACATCAAAGGATTTTCCGACAAAGAAAAGGCAGTGGCATTGATGTCGCTGTTGGATAATATGTAATAAAATTATAGAGACAATGAAAACAGAAGATAACAAGCCTGGCAATGACTGACACCACACGTACCCTCGTAGTCGGCATGATGCAGACACCACCCTACGACCGTATGTTTGAGCAGAGCCGCCGCGTGTATTCAGCAAAAGGAATATCGCCCACGCTGCATACGCAGGGGGGGGGTGGTCAAGAGATAAAGGTATTAGTAGAACTATAAAAAAATATTGAACATGAGAGAATTTGTGATAAAGGCATTACGAAACTACGGCTACCGCTTTCTTGGGAATCAGAGCGGTTGCTACACTTTTGGCAAACCGCTTGGCTACGGCATACTTAGTGCGGATGTACGCGAGGGTGAAAGTTCCAACAACTCAAATTAGACTTTAAGCCATGACACAAGAAGAAATTATAACGTCCGCTTGCGATGCCTACCGCGAAGGAAAACAAGACTTGGTAGGAGTTGTGATAGCAACACACTACCGAACTCTCGTACTCGTTGCAATCGAGCTGATGGATATGCTACGCAAAGAAAAAATCAGAACCGATTGCACTAACGAATATGTTGTATATAAACTTATACAAACGCTCAGAGAAAAAGCGAACACAATAAAACCAAACGTATATGAGTGACGTGATTATTGGTATAGACCCAGACATCGAGCGTGATGGTGTGGCGATTCTTCGCCCTGCTACCCAGTCTATCAGCGTACAGGCGACACCATTCGGCAAGACACTCTCCCTCTTGCAAACTGCATCAATTAACGCTATGACATCAGGAGAATCGCTGACGGTGATCATCGAAGCTGGCTGGGTGCACAAGAGTAATTATCATCTTCGGCTCAGCGACAGCAAGCCCGTGATCGCTCGCAAAGGTGTTGACCAAGGACGCAACCATCAGCGAGGTATCGACATTGCGGAATACTGCAAGTACAACAATATCCCTTACAGACTCCAAGCACCACTCCGCAAGATATGGAAGGGGCACGACCGCAAGATTACGCAAGCGGAGATAGAATCATTCATGGGCAAGCTCAGGACGACTGGCAAGGGAGGGAGAACCGCAATGCCCAACCAAGAAATGCGTGACGCTGCATTGCTCGCATGGACTGCCGCCAACCTCCCTATAAGGCTGTAGATATGCGGTAAATTGAAAGATTTACCGTGAAATTGTGTTAAATACGCACACAAATGTACGTATTTGTGATAAAAACGCTATCTTTGCACCAAAAGTGTAAATTTAGCGATTTATTATTATATGCAAGAAACAATCAAAACAATCAAGTTATCTCAGATTAAGGTCAACGCGGAGAATCCGCGCACAATTACAGGAGATAAGTTCCAGAAGCTGGTCAACTCCATTCTCGTATTCCCGAAGATGTTGGGCGTCCGCCCAATCGTAATCAACAAGCAATATAAGGCTCTCGGTGGCAATATGCGCACCAACGCCTTGAATTATATCAGTAAGTTCACTATCCAGCAAATCGAAGAGAGGTTGGCAGGACTTGCAGATTATCAGCGCATGACAGACGGAGAGAAGAGGGTGCTGACGAATCACTGGGAAGCGTGGCTGGGCAACCCTACTGTACTCGTCAATGTGGCGGAGAAGCTCAGTCCGAGCGAGCAACAGCAGTTCATCATCAAGGACAACGTCTCTTCTGGCAATTGGGACTTCGACAAGTTAGCTAATGCGTTCGACGAGAAGGACCTTGGCGACTGGGGTATGGACGTATGGCAGCCGATGGACTTCGGTGCGACTCCTGCGCCTACTACCGCTACATCGTCAACCGCTCAGGCTCCATCACCGTCATATCCGGCTGATAGCGAGGACGACGGTGGGCAGTTCGCTGGCGCACTACCACCAGAATTGCAGGGTGTTGACCTAACTCCTGCCGATTTACCCAAGATAGAAGGCTCTGACGAGACTGCGATGGAACGCATCATAATCGTGTACAGCAAGGAACAGCGTGACGTGCTCATGAACCTCCTTGGTATGACATCAATCGATAAGGTGGTGTACCGCCTGGACGAGATATTACCTTCGGAATAATGGGATATACAATGACATATCAGCAGTACATCGCATACCACAAGGGCGGTGATGCAGGTGTCGAGGAACGTATGATTGCCAGCCTTGCACGGCACTACTGTCTCAAGCCGTGGGATGCTTTCAGGTTGATATACTATTACTCCATGACATATCATATCCCGAGTGCGCTCGACATGCTTCTGCTGGGCGAGAGAGACATCAAGAAACTGCACTTCCGCACAGACCGTAGATATGTCAGATGCAATGGAGCTTACCCTCGCTTGCTCAGAGAACTGACGCAGGACAAGATGGCGATGCTTTCGAGTGTGCATACCACGCAAGAGGCATACGATGTTGTCCGGTCGTGGTACTTCTTCGGAAGATATGCAGCATTCCTATTCCTCGAAGTCTATATCCACGTTTTCCAGCCTGACTGGGTAGATAACATTCAGCTGGGTTGGGAAACGGACGAAAACTATACTAAAGGAGCTATCTTAGTGGCTCGGAGCAACGAAAGGAGCGAACTTGATAAGTTTATCAATAGAGCCAGAAAAGACACGCAGGACAACGCTTTTTCGCTTGAGACCAGTCTCTGTGCAGTCGAGAAGTTCCGCAAGGGTACACGATGGAACGGCTACTACACAGAGCGTATGCTTGAAGAGGCGAAGGGGTGTAAGTATGAGAATATTATATATCAATTAGCAGACTGATATGGCTACGATAATTATGATAACAGGCACTAATGCATCTGGCAAGACTACACTTTCTAAGGAACTTATCAGACGTTTCGGAGGTGTTGCGGAGGTGCGCAAGGACAGGACTATATGTGCAGATAGACGTGCTGTGTTCCTCGGGCGGTATGTCGAAGAGTCCAAGTATGGAGGTGTCGATGGGTTCAACGAAACAAGATGTCTTGCCGGGATAGCGCAAGATGCTATTGCCAATGGAGCGGAATACGTATTCTGCGAAGGTAGCTATCTCAACACCTTCGGTCTGAACTTACAGCGGTTGCTCTTCACGGCTCGTAAACAATTAGTGATATGCCTGTATGCTCCCTTGGCTGAAATAGACAGACGGATTCGACAGCGTAGTAATCTACGTATCAGACAGACAGTAGCCAAAAAACAAGAACTCAGTCTATCATCCGCAAGGAAGTGGCATGATATAGGTGTCCCGACTCAAGCGTTCAACAGCATGGAAACCCCTACGGAGAACATCGCAGACTTCATCATTCAATGGATTACCAAGTAAACGGATATAATGACAGCAAGGTCAAGGAAATATGCTACAACTGCAATTCCAAGACCGCCAAGGCATCATACAACTACTTCCGTCGCATTGCCTATGTCAGCGGTGGCAAGGTGTGGTGCAAGGTGTGGTGCAAAGGAGACAAGCCTGTAGCCTTCTTCTATGCTGTGCGGTGCAGAGATCACGTAAGACTGATAGAGATTGCGGTGCACAGAGACTATCAACGGCAGGGTATCGGCAGAATGGCACTCTATGACCTTCTGACAGCAATGAAGAGCGTAGGACTGAACACGCTGACATTCCGCACTCCAATGAATGAGGATGCGCAACACTTCTGGCTTAAAATTGGTGCATCTATCGTTGATGTTAAGGACAACGATTATGTAATGCAAATCAAAATCAAATAACTATGGCTTATTACCAATCACCAAGATGGACGGCAGAAATTGCAGACTGCTCAATGCCGATGACCTTCGACACATATTCTAATTGCTCCTTTGGATGCATGTACTGCTTCGCTCAGTACCAGAGAGGTGTCGGAGGTGGCAAGGACGATTATCTGCACAAGGTTGTCAACCCTGTCAATGTTGACAAGATCAAGCGCATGTTCACCGAGCCTGACAAGTACGCAGGACAATTCGCAACATATATCAAGCAAAGGAAGGTGATGCAATGGGGAGGGATGAGCGACCAATTCGACGGATTCGAGCGCAAATATGGTAAGACGCTCGAACTGCTCCGATTCTTCAAGGAGATAGATTACCCTCTTTGCTTCTCGACTAAGGCATCGTGGTTCACGGACGACGACCGCTATATGTCCCTGATCGAGGGGCAGAAAAACTGGAATTTCAAGTTTTCCATTATCACACTTGACGAGCGCAAGGCGCATATCATTGAGCGCGGAGTGCCAACGCCTATGGAGCGTCTCGAAGCGATAAGGAGGATTGCGAATGCTGGAGCTGGTGGCGCAACACTACGTCTCAGACCATTCATTATCAACGTGTCTAATCCTACATACCTCGACCTAATAAGGAAGCCTCGGAGAGAGGTGCAACAGCTCTCAGCACTGAGTTCTTCTGTGTAGAGCAGCGGTCGCAGACGCTCAAGTCGTTCCTTCCGACACTGAATGAGTTATGCGGAATGGACGTGATGCAGTTCTATAAGAAGTACTCCTGCAGCACAGGCTATCTGCGTCTCAATAGGCATATCAAAGAGCCATTCATCCGCAACATGAAGAACAAGTGCGAGGAGGTTGGTATGCGCTTTTATGTGTCAGATGCACACTTCAAGGAATTGTGTTGCAACGGCTCTTGTTGCGGTCTCCCTGCGGACTGGAATTACTCCAGAGGGCAGTGGTGCGAAGCATTGCAGATAGCGAAGAAGGAAGGCAAGGTGACGTGGGACAGAGTCAAGGGAGACATCATCCAGCTGCACCAATACCCTTGGGGGCGAGCACAAGGATTCAACTGTAACTCAAGCGAGAAGCGAGCTAAGTTCCTGGGGATGAGTATGGCTGATTACATGCAGTGGTTGTGGAATAATCCGCAATCTGGGCAATCCCCATACAAGCTGTTCGAAGGTGCGCTCACTCCTCATGGGAAGGACGGGGACGGCAACTTAATATACACATATAGCGGAGCACAATTCTAATTATGACAAGAAAAGACAAGATACGCAGAGCAAGAGGAGAAGGGCGCAAGGCAGAACGAATGAACATCCTTGCGCCACTGTTCAAGAAGGGTTACGCATATCGTGAGATGCGACAAGAAGTAATGTTGCGCCTTGACCTCAAGACATACTCGTTGCAGACGGTGAAGTCAGATATAGACTCACTGCTCAAAGAATGGCAGAGCCAGAGAGTTGACAACCTTGATGCTAACATCCAGTTAGAGCTGGTGCGCATCGATGATATAATACGCGAAGCGTGGGAGGCGTGGGAAAAGTCTAAACAGGACTATCAGCAACAGAAGCTCAGGCGAGAAGGCGCACCTGCTGACGGAGAGAATACGGATAGCGGTGTTGAGATAATGAAGATAGTGCAGATACGCTCAGAGATTACGGTATGCGGTGACCCTCGCTATCTCGACATCATCAGCAAGCAGCTGGTAGAGCGTCGCAAGATACTGGGACTATATGCACCAGAGAAGCATCTATCTCAGTGTAACAATAAGATAATCATCGACCAGACCAAGTCCATGAGCATGGAGCAATTAGAGGAAGAGATAAATAGACTGAGGAAGTTGGATAAGTAGTATGAGGAAGCAGGAAGCACAGCGGAGATTGTTATTGTTGATGCAGGAGCGCAACAAGCGTCTTGCCACTTCATCGTTCTCGCACTTCCTGGGGTACATCAATCCGACGTATCAGATGGAGTGGTTCCATCGGGTTATTGCAGAGCACTGCCAGATGCTGTTTGAAGGAAAAATCAAGAACCTCATGGTGTTCGTTCCACCTCAGCACGGCAAGTCGGAGGTGGTGTCAAGAATATTCCCAGCATGGGCATTCGGACGTAATCCTGACTTGAAGATAGCAGGATGCTCTTATTCATCCGACCTTGCAGGTCAATTCTCTCGATCGATTCAGCGCACGATAGACTCTCAAGAGTATCACGACATCTTCCCTGATGCTATTCTCAACGGCTCTAATGCTCACACAAATGTCAAAGGCTACTTGCGCAACGTGAATGTGTTCGAGTTCGTCGGCAGGCGTGGATTCTACAAGGCAGTCGGAGTTGGTGGAGGTCTGACAGGTACAGCGGTTGACATCGCCATAATTGACGACCCGGTCAAGGATGCGATGGAGGCTTACTCTCCGACTTACAGAGCGAGAGTGTGGGACTGGTATAACTCCGTGCTGACCACCCGACTGCACAATCACTCCAAGCAGCTCTTCATTATGACCAGATGGCATGAGGACGACCTTGCTGGGCGCATCCTCAAGGCAGAAGGGAGCGAGTGGACCGTACTGCGCATTCCTGCAATATGCGAGGAAGAAGGGGACGGAGTGCTGAACAGCGAACGCCATATCGGAGAAGCTCTGTGGGAAGCGAGACACAGCATCGCTAAGTTAGAGAAGTTTCGCGAGCGTGCTCCCAAGGAGTTCAACGCACTCTATCAGCAGAGACCTACCATTGACGGAGGTAATATCGTCAAGCGAGACTGGTTTCAACACATCGGTTATCAGGAGTTCAAGGCTCTGCATGGCTTTCAGCCAATCAACTTCTACCTTGATACTGCATACGACAAGAAGAGTCAGCAGAAGAGCGTTGATAACGACCCTTCGGGCATTATAGCGGCAACCAAGGTCGGACGTGACATATACATCATCCACGGCACGAAGTTCTACAAGGAGATGCCTGATATGTTGCGCTTTCTGCCCGAGTATATGGCGCAATGGGGCAACGAAACCAGCAGACTGTGCATCGAGCCTAAAGCGTCCGGCAAGTCCGTCGCCCAGATGCTTAGAGACCAGACTGACCTCAATGTAATGTTCACAGAGACGCCAACAGACAGCAAGGAGGTACGCTTGCGTGCGGTTTCGCCCAAGGTGGAATGCGGAAGGGTGTTCCTCGTTGACGGAGCGTGGGTAGAAGATTTCATGGACGAAGTCTGCGGATTCCCCTCTCAGCCGCACGATGAGTACGTGGATATTCTCGGCTATGCCATCAACGACCTCAGCCGTGATGACGGTGATAACCTCACAGACGCAGAACTGGAAGATATATTATTCACTTAGACAATAAGATTATGACATTAGACGACATCTTCGGCAGTGGCTTGACACCGCCACAGATTATATCGCTATTGAAGCGTAAGACCATATCAGTGCCAGCATGGAAAGGCAAGCTGGAGAACGAGTACTATCCACGCAACCACCCTGTTGCCACTGATCCTAATTACCACGACAAGTTCCGTAAGGGTAAGCGAGAGCGAGTAAGCAAGATTACATTAGGCTGGCAGCGACTGGCGTGCAAGCGCATGAGCGGACTGATGTTCGGCATTCCGTGCAAGCGCAACTACAAGCCCACCACCGAGGACGAGAAGAAGGCATCTCAACTTATGGAAGCCATCTACACGAAGAACAGAATAGATGCGCTCAACCTCAAGCGTTCCAAGGACTTGTTCGGGTCATGCGAGAGCGTCACGATATGGTTCGCTCAGCTTACTCCCACTTATTATGCAGGAGAGAAGAGTCTGCTCAAGCTTCGTTGCAGGACATTCTGTCCTATGCAGGGTGACGAATTATACCCATTGTTCGACGACTACGACGATATGATAGCATTGAGCGTGTATCATACTCGCAACGAGATTGTCAACGGCAGGAGCGCAAGGGTGTCTTACTTCGACTGCTATACTGCAGACAAGCATTACTGCTGGAGATACGAGGGCAGTAATCCTGTAGAGGAGCTGAGTGAGGATGTCGTAATTGGCAAGATATCTGGCGTGTATATCCATCGCCCCGAACCAATATGGGAGGATTCCTCAGAGAATGTATATGAAGCCGAATGGACGTACTCACGAACAGGCAATTATGTCCGCAAGAACAGCCGTCCGACATTCGTGATATACAGCGATTACGGCATCAAGAAGGGACAGGAAAACACCGACGACAATGCAGGACGCTCAATTATCAGACTCGGCAAGGATGATAAGGCAGGGTATGCCACATGGCAACAAGCCAACGACAGCGTCAAGTTCCACGTCAGCGAAATAAAGCGCAACTACTTCTCGCAACTCCAATTGCCTGACATGAGTATGGATAACATGAAGGACACTCCAATGTCGGGAGAGTCACGGAAGATGCTATTCATCGACTGCCAGATGAAGGTGACTGACGAGAAGGGAATATGGCTGGAGATGCTGGATCGAGAGTTCAATGTTATCCGTGAGTATGCCAAGATTATGTTCCCAAGGTATGCGTCCGCATTCGACAGCCTTGCCGTGGATATGGAGATTACACCATATCAGATTCACGACGAGAGAGATACCGTGGAGACATTGGGCACAGCCGTCAATACAGGCATATCAAGCAAGAGAACCGCCATCCGTCGCCTGGGCTGGGTGGATGATACTGACGAGGAGATTAGTCAGATGGAATCAGAGGGCAGTGCAGAGTTATTCGAGCCAACAATATAATCAATAGACAGTGGTAGCAATCAAATTCGACAGCAACAAGTTCGACCGCAAGCAACGTAGAATGCTCAGCAGGTCAAAGAAGTCCTTAGACAAGTTGTATGAAGCATTCTACAAGGAGGTGGCAAAAATCGGAGCTACCACTGGCTTCGACGACCCCGAGCGTGACTTCTTCCTGAAGGATTACCCGAAGGCTGACAAGGCGATGCAGGCACTCCTACGCAAGCTATGCGACCGTATTACAGGATTGATAGAGGATGGATGCCAAAAGGGATGGTCAATCTCTAATGCCAAAAACAGTGCGCTAATCAACGCTCTCGGCAATATCGTCCCCAACCGCAAGGATTTTATCAACCGCATCAATATGCGAAGCGAGAGCGCGTTAAACTCATTCCAGGACAGGAAGGTAAACGGACTGGGATTGAGTGAGCGTGTCTGGAAGTCTCAACAGCAGGTGAAGGGGCAAATAGAGCTGGCGCTGGAACTCGGACTTGCAGAGGGTAAGAGTGCGCCTTCGCTCAGCCGTGACGTGCGCTCATACCTTCGTGAGCCTGAGAGATTGTTCCGACGAGTGCGTGACAAGAAGGGACATCTGCGACTGAGCAAGAGCGCAGCTGCATACCATCCGGGACAAGGAGTGTACCGCAGTTCCTACAAGAATGCTCTGCGCATGACTGTGACGGAGAACAATATTGCGTACCGTACTGCCGACTTCGTACAACAGCAGGAAATGGACTTCGTTATCGGCATCGAGATAAGGCTGTCCGACAATCACCCTTGCGATGATATATGCGATGACCTCGCTGGTGTATATCCGAAGAAGTTCAAGTTCACAGGCTGGCATCCCTTCTGCCGTTGCTACACCATCCCGAAGCTTGCCGAACGTGAGGAACTGAACAAATGGGCACGTATGAGCAAGGAAGAGCGTGCTGGCTATCACTTCAAGGGCGAGGTGCGCTCCATGCCGAAGAAATTCACTGACTGGGTGGATAGGAATGCAGAGCGTATTAAATCCGCCAAGAGTCTGCCTTACTTCATCAAGGATAATTATGTCGGTGGGAATATAGATATGGATTTGTCTATTGATACGTCTGAAGACTTCCAGAAACCTAACAGAAATGTTCTTAATATTCTTAGAGATTCAACAATATCAACAGACATGGCTGGCATCGAAATCTTGAGTGAACAGGCAACATTAGACATATTAAACTATGCATTAACCGATGGTAATCGCATAAAGGAAATAATAGCAAAACCGATGGCTGATGCATACGCTGGATATGACAGAGCAAAAAAGATGATGGTGATTTCAAACGAAACCATACCGGGAACTATGCCTTATAATCCGATGCATAGTTTGCAGAGAGCATTTGCAAAAATCAAGAAAGGCGAGCCTCTTGATTTTATCGAAGAATATTCGATTGAAACAGTCCATCATGAAAAATTGCATTCTCTGGCAAAAGGGTGGATAAGAGGCAAGAGCGTAAAATCTGTAAATGTTGTAGAAGCAACAAATCAACTATGTGCAAGACATTCTTACGAGCAAACTCTAAAAAAATATGGTTACAAACCCACACACAAACAAGAAATTATAGAGGGTGGATTGGGCTACAATTATGCTGTCACGAATTTAAGGACTATTATTAAGAGGGCAAATATGAACGAAGAGGAAGCAGTGGCTTTGTTTAGAATGCCACTGCTAAAGAAACGTTATAACAACCTTGAAATATGCTTAGAAAAGTTTTTCAAGAGTAAAGGGATAGATAATATTAAATATCTGTTTGAACATATAACAGATAATCCTAATGAGTTCGCTTTACTCTAATGGACCGATTGTCTTAAAAAAGTCGAGCCTTCTATTGGGAGGTAATTTGTTAGCGTAATAAGAATACCTGTTGTCACCTCGGAAATACAGCATGAAAGCTATATGTTGATATGCAGTATCTTGCCCGAATACGCTACAATATCTTTCTCTTGAACCAAGTCCGAATCTTCTCAATTCGCTTTTTGTTGGGTTAAAATCATAAATAGTTTCCATCATTTCTTGTTTCTAAGTTTGATAAAAGTGAATTTCTGAATCTTCATCCCGGTAGGAGTGGTGTACTCCTTCCCGATTTTGACAGGCGACTGCCACAGGTATTCTATGGTGCGCCCAACTTCCTCAACGCTGAATATTGCGTATATGGCACGAAGGGTACTGAAATAGAATGTTCCCTTGGTCGGGTGCTTCACCGTCACACCGTAGGTGGTGGAGATTGCTGGATTGTCCGTTATTTTTCTCATTTTCTTTGCGAGAGCCAATAAAGTCGGGTGGGTGTTAAGTTATCCACCCGACTATAGATATAAGTGCTTTCTTTTGATTCAAAATAACTTGACGATTAAGACTATATATTTGCTTGATGATAAGTGAAGCAGCGGGATTTATTGCGCTAATCAAAGGGCTTTCTTGTAAATCTCCATTGTGGCATTATAATCGAGCTGCATGTATCCTTGCATTATCTCACCTTTGAGTTTATGCAATCGAGTGTTGAGAAGTTCGAGGTCAGGATTAGGCACGCCGAGTTGTGAGAAGGTTACAGGCATGTGCAGAACATCATGCAACCATGTGCGTAATGCAGATGCTGCTTTGTGTGCATCAGCTGAAAGATTGCCAGTATTCTCAATTCCCAGTACTCGATAACCGAGCTGAGCAACTTTGTGAGGATTGTGATCAGCAGCGTAATCGAGGAATGCAGGGAACACAACAGCGAGTCCAGCACCGTGTGTTACGTCGTATTCAGCGCTGATTTCATGTTCCATAGCATGGGAATTCCAGTCTTCCTGACGACCTATGGAGCAAGTATCATTATGTGCTATCGTGCCACACCACATGATATTAGCTCGTGCTTCGTAGTCATTAGGATTAGCAATAACGCGTGGTGCAACGTCCATAATAGCGAGCAGGATGCCTTCAGCCATGCGATCGCCAATCTGAACATCCTCTGTGTTGCTCATATAGCGTTCGAGGATATGAGCCATCATATCTGTAATACCGCTTGCTGTTTGCCATTCAGGTAGGGTCATGGTGAGTTCCGGGTTCATGACAGCAAACTTTGGACGAAGCAGGAATGGCAGTCTGATGCCAGCCTTCACCTTTGTAGTGGTATTGGTAATAACGGTATTGCCGGATCCTTCACTGCCAGCAGCCGGAATAGTAAGCACGACTCCTATAGGTAGAGCTTTCTGAGCTTGTGCTTTTCCGCAGTAGAAGTCCCAGAAATCTCCTTCATAATAGTAGCCTACAGCAATTGCTTTGGCAGTGTCTATGGTAGAGCCACCGCCTACAGGAAGGAGAAAATCAGGCTTAAACTGACGAGCGAGCTCGATTCCTTCACGAACTTTAGTGTCAATAGGATTAGGTTTGACGCCAGGGAGTTCACAGTAAGAGATTCCTTCTTTGTCGAGAGCTGCTTTTACTCTGTCAAGGAGTCCTGACCTGATAACGCTTCCGCCTCCATAGACAATCATTACTCTTGAAGCGCCGTAACGCTTGCAAAGATTGCCAGTCTGTAATTCTGTTTCTTTTCCG
>OQVU01000324.1_pt1 | contig 17250 bp, 7 predicted proteins | sample 1691611 | NCBI WGS metagenome assembly OQVU01 (sample SAMN03418272, study PRJEB22391) | human gut metagenome | biome: human-gut; feature: organic feature; material: feces | host: Homo sapiens | place: Tanzania | collected 2013-01
CTTGGTATATGAAAAATTTGCCGTCGTATTCTCAAAGATGTATTTCTTGTCATTCTCGCCGTTCAGATTGAAGCCTTCATTATTAAAGAGCATGCCTTCATAGCCTTCATAGTTCTTCTTGGTATGCAGGTTTATCAATACATCATAGCCTTGGTATTGCCCTTGCGGTTTATCAATCACCTCTACTTTGTCAAAGCGGATATGCTGAATATTCCGCAGATAGTTCATGTCTTTTTCTACGCTATCTACCAATACTATGATATTGGAGGAATTGTGATAAGTTAAAGAACGATCTACAAAGTTATAAGTAAAATTAGGCAGCTTTCCCAACATTTGGATAGTACTAACAGTACCACGACGCAAATCCTTGGTTATTGCTACTTTCATCCTGTCACCACTTTGCAGAATAGAGCTACCTTTTATGTTGACTTCTTTCAACGTGTCAGTTTTCCATATTCCTGTATGCAGGGAATCATCTGGTAATGATTCTCGCATCACACGATTAGTAGCCCTTCCCTGAATAGCTACCATCTGCACCATAAAGAGTAGAATTAAAATCTTTCTCATAACTTATTCACAATTTATTAAATATAACTTTTTTACCAAGAAGAACCATTTTTATTCCAACATCAGCCACCCATCTTCCGTCCAGTTGATTTTCTTCTGAACCAGGATGCTGGCGCCATTCTTTGGCACGCTATAACCATGACAGAAGAAGAAATCGCCATCAGGGAAAGAGTAGGCAGAGCAATGCCCCATCGCCTCATATTCCTTCTTATCGCCTTCGAGCAACAGGGTGCCACCGCCATTGCGCATGTCCTTGCCATCCTTGTCCAGATAAGGACCAGCCACCTTCTTGCTTCTGCCCACGGCAACACGATAGTTGCTCTTGATGCCACGGCAGCAGTAATCCCAGCTCACGAAGAGATAGTAATAACCACCATGTTTCATGATGAAAGGAGCTTCGATGGCATTGGTGCCGGCAAACTTGGAGGTAGGATTCGGCTCTGCTGATGCATCACCCACGGCATGACGACGGGCGATAGTCTGAGGCTTGGCGCCCTTCTTGACATGCATCGTCTTCTTATCCAACTTAATCATCTGGATACCATCCCAGAAAGAACCCCAGGTAAGCCAAGGGTTTCCCTTCTCATCAACGATGAAATTAGGGTCGATGGCATTCCAGTTGTCTCTATCGCCCTTAGAGGCAACGAGGCAGCCCTCATCCTTCCATCCATCCTTATCAGATAAGGAGGTATTGCTGAGCAAACCGATGGCAGAAGTATTCTTGCCAAAGGTAGAACAGGAATAAGCCAGATACCACTTGTTCTTGAAGCGGATAACATCCGGAGCCCAGATATGCGTGGTAAAACCCGGCACACTATCATGCGTCCATGCCGGAATTTTCTCATTTGACAGCACTCCTTCCCTACTTAAAGTCCAATGCTTATGGTCGGTGGAAGTCATCTGCGTGATGCCATGACCTGTGCAGTAGAGATAGTACTTGCCATTCTCATACGCCATTACGGGGTCGTGGACAAAAGGAGTATCTACCACAATCGGTTCCTGCGGAGCATTCTGTGCCATCATCTGGCAACCGCCTTTTACAACAGGAGCAGCAATGAACATTGCTGCTCCCAATAGTATTTTAGAAATCTTCATATAATTACACCTTATTATATATATAAGAGAATTACTTGTTCACAAATTTCTTTCCGTTCACAATCACTACACCCTTGTAGCTCTTGTCTACCTGCTGACCGGAGAGGTTGAACCACTTGCCATCATTCTTCTTCTGAATGATGATAGGGTTCGAGATGCCTGTAGAAAGGCTTGAACCATCGATGTAAGATTTCTCGTTCACGAAGAAGAGGACAATCTTAGATGGCTTAGCCGTCAATGTGGTGGTATAGGTATAATGATATACCTTGTTGGTTGTAGTCGTGATGGTAGATTCCATCTTGAATACGCCTGCAGCAGTCAAGCTAACAGTCATATCAACCAAAGAGCCATTCAAATCTTTCCTAAGATTTGGACGATCATCACCGCCGCTCCAATCAAAATCATCGGTAAATCCTTCTGCATTGTGGTTAGCTCCCCAACCGAATTTATCGTTGCGGATTACGAAGTACTCTTTATCTGCTCCATAGCCAGCATCCTCACGCTTTATCTGGGTAGCCGCCAAGCACCAGTTGTTCCATACCGCAGACATATCACTATAGTTATAGAACTTAAACTGCATCTTCTTGCCAGCCTGCAACTCGTAGTAAGGAGAGAAGTTTGTCCACCAGCCTGAAGTTGTATTCTTCTGTGCAGAAACAGGATAGTAAACCGGAGTCGTTTCCTCAGCCTCTGCACCGATGTTCAAGGTATAATCCTTAGTATATTCATAACCATCCTTGCTGATAGTCATGGTCATGGTTACCTTACCCTTGCCCTTCACTACGCCCTCATCGGTCAGAATAGAAGGATTGCTTGACTTCCATGAAATGGTTGCACCGAGATGACCCTCTGTTGGGAGCTTTGGCATAGAATTCAAAGTTGCACCATCTGCGAAAGGAAGGCTGGTCTTATCCAATGTATATTTGATAGCCGCCTTGGCATCAGCCTTGCTTCCCCAGATACTCAAGCCGCGAGTCTGCAAACTGGCACCACCCGATGTAGCCAAACCGTCAGAAGAACTGAGGGCTGTAAAGCAGAGAGCCTTGATATTGGTATAATCAATGGTCTGCTCGGTAAGCACACCCTTGAACTTCACCTCAGCATTGGCTGTAGCAACACCCTTCAAGGTAAGATTGATGTAGCTTGTACCGCTCACCAGTTCCCATTTTCCGGTATACTCACCCGAGATAGAACCATCTGCATTGAGATGTATGGTAACAGGTTTCTCATAAGCCATTGCCGCTGTATTCTGACGGTAAGGATGAGCTATGATCTGATAATCTCCCTCGACCTCTGTTGCATCATAGAGTTGCTGGGTAGCAATATCATTATCAGTATAAGTTTCGCCGCTAAACTCGTAAGGAGCAGCAACCAGCCAGCCGTCCTGGTTAACGAAGAGCTGATGTACACGAACCTCATGCTCCTCACGTCTGTTCATGAAGCGGGTATGGTAAACGATGAGTGTTCGTCCCTTATGGTCTACAATGGCTGAGTTATGTCCCTGAGCCAGTTCAGCATTAGGCATGGTTTCCCACTGGTAGTTGCCGAAGAGTTTCACACCCTCATCGCGCCTGGCATCGCCACCGAAGTTAAGGATATACTTACCATAAACGGCATCAATACCCGTAGAGGTAAGACAGTCCTTATAAGGTCCGTCAGGTTTTTCTGAACGGAAAACACGAATCTGATAGCCACCAGCAGCCGTCAAACCGCCATAACTCATGAAGAGATAATAGTACTTACCTACCTTCTGGATATAGCTAGCCTCGCCGGAAACATAATATCCACCGGCTATCTTCTTGCCGAAATAAGGATCAGAAGTACAAGCCTGATTGTAGGAACCAGGAGTCGCATCAACACCATTAATCTGATAAGGGAACGTATAAGTGTAATCGCGAAGTCCATTTTCCTTGTCCAAGCGAATTATATAGATACCACCCGACCATGAGCCGTAACTCATCCAGAGATTATCATCATCATCATAGAACACACATGGGTCAATACAATTTGGCCAGTATTCTCCCCAGTGAGCACCATAAGCATCGCCTGGAGTAGCATAGCGGGCAGGAAGCGAAGTGCATCCTGTAGCAATCGTCAAATCTGTATTTTTCCAGTCATCTGCTGCAGCATAGCCATTATGGCCGAACTTACCAGAGAAGCCTCCGCAGATAACAGGTCCCTGATATACCCAAGGACCTTCCAGGTCATCGGAAGTGAAACATACGATAGTAGAACACCAGTAGTCACCATTCAGACTCATGTACATGCACCATTTCTCCATGGTCTTGTTGTAGATGACATCAGGAGCCCACTGCATACCGGCTACGTTATTGGCTGTGTTAGTCCAGGTACCATTCACATTGATAGGTCCCTTATACTGCCATCCATGGGCATCGAAGTTGCCGAAAGCCACTTCCTCGCCCTTATAGTTCTTCACCTTTTTGATGACGTGAGTGGTGTAAGCATCTTTAAAATTAATCAGTTTGCCATTCACGTCAGCAAAAAGACTGTTACTGGTTCCGGCATTTTCTTCACCCGTCTTGAAAGTGTTCCATATCTGGTAGTTGCCCGAAGCATAAGTCTTAGCTCTGCCCAGATGCGAACCGTAGATATAATATTTAGGGTTGGTGGTAGAGCCCGTAACATCCATCACGATAGAAGGGTCATGCACCGCGATGCGCCCTGTTATCGTTTGGGTAGCGTATGCATTAGCCAGATCATTATCGCCGACAGCCGTCTGAGCCATAGCTCCGTTCATCGCCATCAGGCTCATGATAGAAAGTAATAATTTCTTCATACGATTTCAAGTTTAAGATATGATTTTTTTAAACCAAGGAAGGTCTATGGTGTTTTCGCCATAGACCTCACCTAAAATATAATAATGTATATTGACAAAGATTACTTGCCGGTTGTTTCACCCTCAGTAGTCTCGCCACCCTCAGTGGTGTCGTCCTTCTTAGGAGCATCAGAGAGTTCCCAACCTGCATTCTGTCCTAAGTTAGGATTCTTCTTGTAAGTGTCATCAGGCACTGGGAAGTAATAATTCTTAGGACAAGAGAACGCACGAGTAGGATGGGTATTATCGTTGCGATAAGTATATACCTGGCTCTCATTAGGAGTTACAACAACGCTATAGATGTTGTAAACCTGCTTGTAGCGTGGCTCACTCTTCTCTGTAGCAGCACTCTTGCCATCAAACAATTTCCAGCGGCGCTCATCGAAGAAACGGTGATCCTCGAAAGCCAGCTCGATGCGGCGCTCATTGCGGATACGCTCACGAAGCTGTTCCTTGGTCATACCCTTGTAAGCAGGCATACCCACACGGGCACGAACCTGGTTTACATAGCCGTAGGCAGCTTCAGGACCCTTTGCCTCGTTCAATGCCTCTGCTGCATTAAGCAGAATCTCCGCATAGCGGAAGATAGGGCAAGCGGTAACGTATGTGGTAGGGTTCTTGAAGCTCATATTGTGAACGAACTTCTTAGAGTAGTAGCCGGTAGTGGTACCACCATGAAGATCCTGGTAGTCTTTGCCACCTACAGATACATCCACGGCACGCTCCTCGTCCTGACTCTTGTCACCCCAGATACTTCCCTGGTGGAAGATGGTCTGCTCCAGACGTGGGTCACGGTTCTTGTATGGATCCTGGTCGTTGTAAGAAGGATCCTGGTCGATAGGAAGGCCATTGATGGTCTCGTAAGAATCAACCAGATTCTGTGTAGGGTTTACGCGACCGGTAGAGTTCACATTACCGGAGAAACCACAAGGAGTGTTGAACATCTCAATTTCTCGTGTATTCCACTCACTGCGGCTGAGGATATACTCAGGGTTCAGGTGAGGGGTACTGGTGAAGCACTCATAATAGTTCTTGTTAGGGTTGTTATCGCTTGTAGTGTACAAGCGATAAGGGTTGGCAGAACTCTTGTTGGCATTGATGAAAGCGAGGGCTGCATCAGCAGCTTCCTGCCACCAGGTAACATCATTTGTAGGATTGTTCAGTGCAGAAGCACGATAGAGCAATGCTCTTGACTTCAATGCATAGACAGCAGCACCATTGATACGTCCCCAGTTCTCATTTTCATTGCTGTAACGGAATGGGAGCGCACCGCTCTGGATGATGGCATCGCATTCATCAGCTACCCATTTCAATGCTTCAGGAGCTGGAGTACGGGCAATAGAAGCAGCCTCTGCATTATCCAACACATGATCCTCGATAGGCACTGCACCGAAATAGCCAATCATATCGAAATGAAGGATGGCACGAATGAAACGCGCCTCTGCCTTGTAACGGTCGCAGAGTTTGTTGTCGTCACCGCTCTTCTCTGCATTTCCGATTACACTCTCACGTGCCTTTGAAATGAAGTCGTTGCAGACACGGATGCCCTTCAGGTCGTTGCTCCAATAATTCTCAGCAAACCAATGGTTCTTGGCATCATATGAATCGTTCAACACACTGTGATAGTAATGCACATTCCAGTAAGAGATGGCATTATCGGTCATACAGTCACGAGAAGCAGCACGGAACTGACCATCGGTATATCCCGCAAAGGCATCAGGCAAATAGGTATAGGCATTTGCCAAGACACCACGGGTACGGTCGTAGTTGCTGTAGATGTTCTCGTCGGTATAAGTCAAGTCGACTTCCTTATCGAGGATGTCGCTGCAGGAGGTCATACCTCCTACAGCCAGCATCGCCAATGATATATTAACTAATATCTTTTTCATATTCGTTTTTGATAAAATTGATTAGAAACCAATGTTAATACCAAATGTAAATGACTTTGTCTTTGGATACCACCAGCAGTAGCTCAATGGCTTCTCTGGGTCTACATCATCTGGCAGACTGCTGAAGGTAGCAATATTGTAAGCGCTGAAGTAAACGCGGCACTTAGTCATCCACAACTTAGAAATCAACTTAGCAGGCAAAGAGTATCCTACCTCAATATTACGGATAGACCAGAAGTTACCATTGCGTACCCAAATGTTGTTCTGGTAAGAACCTGTAGCACGGTCTGAATCAACTGCATCAAATCCATTATAAACAGGACGTGGATAAGTAGCATTCACGTTGCGAGGATCAGAAGGGTCATCAGTATAGTAACCCCAAGCCTTTGTTACCTCATGGGTACCCATGTTACTCCAACCACTGTAGCTGATAGCTGGTGAAAGGAATACAGAACGACGGAGATAAGCATTCACAATCATGCGGGCATCGAAGCCCTTATACTCGAAACCGAAGTTGAAGGTTGGAATCATCTCAGGAATGATGGTGTATGAATCTGGCACCATATCCTTTGAGTCGATCACGCGGTCACCATTGATATCCTTGAAGACTGCTGTACCCAACTGCTGTGCTCCATTAGAGAAGCTGTTGTATGGATACTTTTCCGGATGGTCGATGGCATCCTGCTGAGAGGTTGCAATCAGGTTAGGATCTGAAGCCCACTGGTCGAACTTATAGATGTTCCATCCACCCACACGGTTGGTACCTGTCTGAGCCTGCTCATAGAGTTCGGCTACCGAAGTGTTGTCATAGATTCTATGACCTGCCTTGCGCTGCCACTCTACATCTGGTGCAGTTTCATCGATATCGATAATCTTGTTGGTATTGAAGGTAAGCTGCCCCTCGATGAAGTACTTGAAATCCTTACCGATATTGCCACGATGCCCGAGAACGAGTTCGTAACCGCGGCTTTCAACCTTACCGTATGAATCCTGTGCTACAGGCACACCAAGTATGGTCTCAGGAACGGTAGAACGGGATACCAGGATGTTAGAACGCCACTCCTTGAAGATGTCGAAGCTACCATAGAGTTTGCTGTTCCAGAGATTCCAGTCTACACCGAAGTTTACCATCTTAGAGATTTCCCACTTACTGTTGGCATTACCGGTCTTGCTCTCAGCATAGCCATTAATATTGGTTGCATTGTAACCGAAAACATAATTGGTAGCTGTACCATAGATACTCTGATATGGGTAACGGCCTGCACCAGTGGTAGACTGACCAGCCTCACCATAAGAAGCACGGAGTTTGAGAAGGTTGACAAAGCCAAGTTTCTTCATCCAGGATTCCTCAGAGATTACCCATCCTGCAGATGCACCCCAGAAGGTTCCCCAACGGTCGTCTGGTGAGAAGTTGTCACATCCCATACGAGAGAGGTTAACTGAAGCGATATACTTGTTAGCATAGTCGTATGTTCCCTGGAAGTTGTATGCCAGATAACGGTTTGAAGATGCACTCTGCTGTGTAGAGTAATCAGAACCTGCTTCCTCATTACGGTAGTAACGGGCAAAGGCACGGGCATCTACATTGTGCTTACCGAAACTATTCTTGTAGCTTACACCACCATACAGATTCAGGTTGTAGTAGTAACCACGCTGATTAGCTGATGGGTTGCTTAAAGCTGCCTTGGTGGTATATTTGGTATACTTGAACTGGCTGACATCGGTAACCGACAGGTTATCGTAGTCGTAGTTCCATGAATCCATCTGAGCAGTCTGTGTTGACTCGAAAGTCTCGTATGCATCGAAGCTGACTGTACCGAACAAGCCTAAGCCCTTCAATACAGGACTCAAATCGTACTTGGCATTCAAGGTAGAATACAAGTTACGGCGGCGGTTCTTCTCCAAACCAGAACCACCCAGGTAACGTACCGGGTTGTTGGCTGTAGATGAAGAATAGATACTTCCGTCAGGGTTATGGGTAGGAGCCATAGGGTTTGCCTCGATTACACCGAAGGTAACGAGGTTGAACACGCCCTCAGTAGGCTGAGAGATGTTATCAATACGTCCACCCAAGTCGAGAGATACATTCAGATACTTGGATACATCGATATCGATGTTAGAACGGAGATTCCAGCGGTTCAGTACGTGCTGAGTGCTGTAACCATCATTCATTTCAGTACCCTCAGTATTCCACATACCCTCCTGACGCAGATAAGAGAAGCTTACATAGTAGCGGGCACGCTGGTTACCGCCACTAATCTGCAGGTTGGTGCGATACTGCGGTGCAGCTTCACGATACAACTGGTCTGCCCAAGATGTATTGAAGTACTGATACTTGCGGATATCATCGTCAGCAAACTTTCCACCATCGCATACATACTTGTAGTTGTCGAGCTGCTCCTGGGTGTACATCGGATCCATACCGCTCAGATAGCGTACCTGGTTACGGGTCATCGCCATGTTGTAAGAGTTCTGAACCTCCATCTTGTTGGCGAGGGTCTGGAAACCGACTTCCTGAGTGAAATCAATCTTAGTCTTACCGGCATTACCGCGCTTGGTAGTTACCATAATCACACCATTGGCACCACGCATACCATAGATAGAAGAAGCGGCAGCATCCTTCAGTACGGTGATGCTCTCTATAGGATAAGCATCGAGGAAGGAGAGGTCACGCTCTACGTTGTCCACGATAACCAGTGGAGAACGGGCACTCTGGTTGGTGGTACGGATACCACGGATAAAGAGGAAGCTCTCCGACCATCCTGGCTCAGAAGACCACTCGTAGGTCTGCACACCATTCAGTGTTGAGGTGAAGGCATTCTGAAGAATAGTAACAGGATGCTTCTGCAATTCCTCGCCTGAAACAACCGAACGGGAATCAGTCAAGATTTTCTTTTTCTGCTCGCCGAAAGGAACAGGAGCGAGATGCTCATACTCGTCTGCATCATCTTCCATCTTGATGACGTATGTGCCGTCAAAAGTGGTCACCTTCTCCTGCGCATTCTTGTAACCTACGCTACTTACGCAGATTTCATCGCTAGGAGTTACCTTCTTCAATGTAAAGTAACCTTCCTTGTCGGTCAGGGCAATGCGGCTTTCCTCTGCCACGTTGACAACAGCTCCAGGGATTGGTTCACCCTGACTGTTGACGATTCGGCCTTTGAGCACCTGCTCCTGTGCCAAGACTGAGCTTGAAGCACAGAGAAGTGCACTCAGCATCAAGACTTTGCTTGATGAAGATACCTTATTATATATATTCTGAATATTATTCATACGATTCTATCATTAAAAGAGTTATTCTTTCCAACCATCGTTTTGGAAATCCTGACCAATCTTCCAAACCTCAGCCTCTGGGATTGGATAGAGGTAGAACTTGTCTTGCCACTTGCGCTGCTGGGCTACCTTACGGGTAATGGTGCCATCTGCTGCCACATCTACACCATAGATATCACGGCCGAGCGCATCGCCTGCTACGTTCCAGCGACGTACATCCCACCAGCGGTGCTCCTCGAAAGCGAGTTCGATGGTACGCTCCTTGTGGATGAAGTTGCGCATGGCTGACTGAGAATTCAAGTCTGCACGATCGGCAACATTGCCGATGATACCGCCACGATGACGAATCTGGTCGAGCAGGTTGCAAACCTGTGTCTTGTTGCCTGCATAGTCAGCCTCGTTCAATGCCTCAGCATAGTTCAGAAGCAGTTCGCTATAGGTAAAGATTTTCCAGAGGCGCTTGGCTGTACCGCTGTGGTTGCTGCTCAGGATGGTCTCAGGAATATACTTGCGTACATAGTAACCTGTTGGAGTAGCATTCTGGTTGCCGATAGGATTATCGCGATGACCATAAACCACATCAATGACATTGGTCTTGGTGCTAGTAGCCTGCCCCCACTCACAACCATTGTAAAGAATGGTAGCTGCGAGGCGTGGATCACGGTTCTTCCACATCTTCTGCTCTGTATAACCGCTCTCTTCGTTGATGATAGGCTTGCCGTTTACATAAACCGGAGCACCTGTTGCATCATACTGCTTGAAAGGAGCTGAACCATCTTCCATATCATACATATCTACGAGGTTCTGGCTTGGGCAAAGACCACCCTGTCCACCTTCACCTACAGGAGTATCGGTAGAAATACCGCTCCAACCGATAGCTACATCGTTGCGGAAGAAGATAACCTCAGGGTTCTTGTCGGTATAAGTGTTGAGCAACCAGGCATTGTTGTAGGCTGCTACACCACCATTGGTACGGTCTTCCAACTTATAGTTCTCACCATAGTCAGCGATGAAGCCCGCAGCTGCGTCTGCAGCCTGCTGCCAGGTAACACCGCTCTTTGCTGAGTAGCGTGGACTTGCCATGTAGAGCATCATGCGAACATAGAGGGCACGTGCTGTAGGCTGGTTCACCTCACCTGCATAAGTAGCATCGCTGGTCTCTGCATAAGTCTTCAGACTACTCTCGCATTCCTTCACCTCCTTGAAGAGATAATCCATGAAGGTTCTGAGGTCTGGGCGCTCTGTATAACCTGTCATCAAGTCACCGTTAGGGTCGAGCTCGGTAGTTACCAATGGCACCGGACCATAGCGGAGGAACAGTTCCCAGTAGAAATAAGCACGGAGGAAACGTGCCTCTGCGATATAGTTTGCCTTACGTGAATTGTAAAGTTCTACGTCAATATCAGCAGGGCGAAGCTTGTTCTCTGTATCCTGCTCCAATGTATTGATAGTGATGTTGCACTTGCGGATACCACGATAGCGGCTCTCCCAAGGAGAAGTCAACTCTGCTGCACCGCCACCACCATAATAGTTACCGATATTGAATGTGGTACGTGTACCAGATGTACCGATACTTGACTCAGCCAGATCGGTAGCAGCATCCATCCATGAGTTGTTCACACGGTTGGCACCGTGAAGCAGGAAGTTGTAAGTATCGTTGTGGTTCTCTTCCAACAGAGTGAAGTTACCCAACACCTCAGCTTTTGTCAACTCATTGCTTGGCTGCTTGTCGAGGAAATTGCCGAAGGCGTCTTCGCAAGAAGTGAGCGTCATTGCTCCCATAACGAGCGCCAAAGCAAATATACTATATTTCTTCATTTTCGATTCTTTTTGAATGTTCTTGAATTAGAATACGACATTGAAACCTACGTTGACGGTCTTCAAGAGTGGGTAACGGTTTGAGCCGTTGCTCTCTGGGTCAACCAAGTCGTCGAGATGATCCCATGTAAAGAGGTTGTTGGCATTGATGTAGAAGCGGGCATTGCTCATACCGATATGCTTGATCAACTCCTTAGGGAATGTATAGCTCAACTCGATGTTCTTCAGACGGACGAATGAACCGTTCTTCAGGAAGAATGAGTTCTGGCGCTGGTTGTGGTCACCGTTGCTTCCGTAATGGAGCAATGGATATTCTGCTGTTGCCAGGTTCTCTGCCTCGCTCTTTGCAGGGTTCCAGCGGTTCAGGTGGATATCCTTTACCTTACCGTTGTTCTGGAAGGCGAACATCGCATCGCTGTCATAGTAACGGGATACATGGTCTACACCCTGGAACATTACTTCGAAACCGATGCCCTTATAGTTGGCGCCGAGTGTCAGAGCGTATGTGTTCTCTGGAATATCGCTGTAGCCGATGAATGTCTCATCACGGTCATCGATGAAGCCATCGTTATTCATATCCTTGTACTTCAGGTCACCAACCTTTACGTTTCCGTAGGTTGATACAGGGAAGTTAGGATTATCCAAGTCGGCCTGTGTTACGAAGCCCTCGCATACCAGACCGAAGTACTGGTTGATTGGGTGACCTTCGCGCTTGCGGTAAGCGGTCTTGTAAGCAGGCTCATCCATATTCTTGATCTTGTTGGCTGCATGAGAGAAGGTTGCACCGATATTATAGGTGAAGTCCTTGCCGATGTGATTGAAGTGATGAAGTTCCAACTCGTAACCCTTGTTCTGGGTCTTACCGAGGTTTCCGGCTGCCATGGTTACACCTACCCACTGTGGACGGCTCAAGTACTCGGTCAGGATATCGTTACGGTTCTCAACGAAGTAGTCGAAGTTACCAGTCAGCATACCGTTGAACAAGCCGAACTCAAGACCTACGTTGAACTTCTTGGCACGCTCCCATGTTACACCATAGTTAGGATACTGGCTCTCGAAAATACCGGTTTTACCAGTATTACCGAAGTAGTAATCGTTGGAAATCTGATTCCACTTCTCCTCATAGAGGAAGCGCTGAGCCACACCACCTACGGTATATACGTCGTTACCAACCTCACCATAAGATGCACGGATCTTCAGGTTGTTCAACCAGTTTTCTGTTGGCTTCATAAACTCTTCCTGAGTTACACGCCAACCGAGTGAGAATGCTGGGAAGAAACCGAAGCGTTTGCCCTTGAGGAAGTTCTCTGATCCGTTGTAACCAACGTTAACCTCAGCCAAATACTTGTCATCATAACCGTAAGTTACACGACCTACGAGACCCTGATAGCGCTTGGCCAGGTCTGAGTTGTAACGGTAGTCATTCTGGTTGTAAAGTACCATACCGGTAACATCGTGCTTACCAAACTTGCGGGCGTAGTTGATCTGACCCTCCATATAGAGCTTGTAAGTAGTAGAAGAGCCCTTAGAGTAAGCCAGGTCGCCGTCTACATTATATTTGGTATAAGCATCTGCACTTGTAAAGTTGTTACGGTCGTTCAATTCGTAAGTTGCAAAAGCAGCTCCGAATGTCTTCTTGTAATATGAGTCGTAGTCGAACGAAACCATACCGCGGGCAGAAAGACCAGGAGTCAACCAGTCCATCTTGTAGTCTGCGATGAAGTTGGTCTCATTGATGGTATTGGTTCCGCGATAGTATCCACCCTTGGCAAGGGCAGCCACTACGTTGTCCTGATATACGGCTGTACCGCCATAGAGTGTCTTGGTTGTCTCACCATTCTGTACCTCGTAAGATACTGGGAAGATCCAACCTGGAGTATGGTTGATACGTGCGAAGATATCATAGTTGGTAGAACTCTCGTTGGTGTTAGAACCATGACGGTTCTCGAAACGTGTACCGAAGTTTACGCTGAATGTCAAATCCTTAGAGAGGAAGAAGTCCATGTTGGCACGGAAAGCGTAACGGTTGTAACCAGGGCTTGAAGAGTTGCCGTATGCATCCTGACTGAGGTTCTTGATCAAAGAACCCTGGTTGTAGATTTCGCCAGATACATAGTAGCGCATACGCTTCGTACCACCACGTACACTTACATTATAGCGCTGAGATGGAGCCCAGTTGTTGAGCACCTCATCATACCAGTCTACATTAGGATAGAGAAGCGCATCAGCACCTGTCAACTCGCCGGCGCAGCTCTTGCGGTACATCTCGATGTCAGAAGCCGAATACTGTGATGGAAGACCATCGTTTTTCAGAGCCTCCTCCAAGAGAGTAACTGAGTCGTAAGAGTTCAAGTAGTGAGGCTTACGGGTTGGAGTACCCCACATGAAGTTGCTGGTCAGGCTGACCTCTGGCTTCATATCCTTACCACGCTTGGTAGTAACGAGGATGACACCATTCGCACCACGCACACCATAAACGGCTGTAGCAGAAGCATCCTTCAATACAGAGATACTCTCGATATCATCAGGAGCTACCTGAGAGAAAGCACGTTCTACACCATCTACCATTACCAATGGAGCACCATCGCCAGCGAAGGTTGCACGACCACGAATGTTGATGGTAGCATCATCGGCACCAGGAGCACCAGATACCTGGGTTGTTACGACACCAGGAATCTTACCGGCAATAGCCTGTGTAACGTTGGCTGTAGGGGTATTCAAGAGGTCGTCTGAACTAACCTGAGAGATAGCACCTACGACACTCTCCTTCTTCTGATGACCGTAACCAACGACTACGACCTCATTGATTTTCTGACTTTCGTCCTTGAGAACCACCTTGATATTACGCTGATTGCCTACACGGATGTTCTGAGCAACCATACCGATATAAGAGATTTTCAAAGTAGCGTTCTCGTTCTTCACCTGAATCTTGAAGTTACCGTCGAAATCAGTAACAACACCATTGGTTGTCAATGCTTCCATAACAGTAGCACCGATGATAGGCTCACCCGATTCATCTGACACATTACCTGATACGGTAACCTGTGCTGATGCTCCTAAAGTAAGGAGCACCAGTGTCAGGGTCAAGAATAACTTATGCAATATGTTATTGTTCATTGTTTATTCTATTTATGTTATTTTTTAAGCTTTACCTATTCGTAAACAGGAGAAGCCAGGTAGCAATTGTTAGCATCCAGCTTGAGATAAGAATGGTCTGCAATCAAAAATGCACGAACCATATCTGTTCCGATGGTCTGATGATACATTTCCTTATAGACTGTACCATTCTTAGCTGTAGCAACTGCAGTCATATAGATTTCATCACCCTTACGCTGCAACTGAATGTTCACCTTGGCACCTTCCATGTCTGCCTTGAACTGTTCCCAATCGCCATAACCTTCATTGGTAATATTGGCAGCATTGTAAGTAGAAGCAGCACCACCCCAACCAAAGAGGTCACTACGCATTACAAAGTGCTCGGCATAATTGCCAACGTTACGATCATCGTCTGTAGCAACACAGAGGTTCCAGTTATTCCAGTTGCCAGCACCCGAAGTATGATTTTCGAATGCAAGGTTCAAAGTTTTACCTGCAGGAATCTGGAAATAGTCAGAGAAGCTTGTCCACCAATCAGCTGAGCAATCAGAAGTACCAATTTCTGTCGTTTCTACCTTAGCTGGTTCAGATACTGTGCAACCACTGGCATCCAACTTGAGATAAGAATGATCTGCAATCAAGAATACCCGAATCACATCCTGACCGATTGTCTGATGATACATTTCCTTATAAACGTTACCATTCTTTGCCGTAGCAACAGCAGTCATATAGATTTCATCACCCTTACGTTCAAGAGTAATATCTACTTGTGCACCTTCCATATCTGCCTTGAACTGCTCCCAATCACCATAACCTTCATTAGAGATATTAGCTGCATTGTAAGTAGAAGCATTACCACCCCAACCAAAGAGGTCACTACGCATTACAAAGTGCTCGGCATAATTGCCGACGTTACGAGCATCATCAGTAGCGACACAGAGATTCCAGTTATTCCAGTTGCCTGCACCTGAGGTATGATTTTCAAATTTCAAGTGGAGAGTAGCACCAGCAGGAACACGATAGTAGTCTGAGAAGCTTGTCCACCAATCTGCAGAGCAATCAGAAGTACCGATTTCGGTAGTAGGAGACTCGCCATTAACATAATCAACAAGCTTGAATGTTTCATCACCACCACCATTACCTCCAATGGTCTTGTTCCAGTCTTTCTCTTCCATCATGTTACGGATCAGGGTAACATTGTCGATAGATACGGTGTTGGTCTCTTCGGCTGTCAACTTGCTGTCTCCACCTATATATATATAAGGTAAAGAGTTGATGGAATCAACCAAGGTCTTGTACAGGAAAGAGGTAGCACTTGATGATGTCTGATAACCGGAAAGGCTCTTCTTACCATCTACGTAGAGCTGGTAACCTTCAGTAGAAAGCTGAAGGGCTACAAAATGCCACTCGTTTGGAGAGAGAATTCCTGTCTTCACAGAAGCAGGATCATTCTCATTCAGGTTCAAACTCTGCAACTGGGTAGGCTTGCTGTAAACCATCTGACCATTGGCAGTGAAATAGAAGTGAGCACTGATATCGTTACCAGCTGCATCCTTCTCATCTGAACCAAATGAGATAAGAGGGCGTGTCAAGTCAACATCGGCGACTGTTCCGTCCTCAGCTACGGCTGCATCAATCTTTACGGCGAAAGTGATGGCAGCACCATTTTGCAACTTCACACCATTGAAAGGATTGGCAATCTTGGCGCTACCCTTACCATTGATGTGCAATACATTACTTGCGAGGGTCTCATCATTGGTCACCTCACATGACTCGTCGTGACTGATCATGTCAGAATACTCAGGTTTCTCTTCTGAATACTCAAAGTCATAAGTTGCCACTGTTGTCTTAGATGGGTAAATCTGTCCGCCAGCAGGATCGTCCTGTCGGCCCCAGTCATCACCACAAGCAGTGAAACTTAATGCCACCATGATAGCACAAGCGAATGAAAGTAAAGATTTTCTAATCTTCATAACTTAATGCTCTTAGGTTTATATAAATTTGTTTATTCTTTATTAGCTTTGTATTGTTAAGTCATATAAATGATTTGACATACATCAACCATCATTTTTCAGTGGCAAAAGTACAATTAAACGGAATATATAGGGTGGACAAACGGATTTTATAGGTGGACAAAACGCATAAACAGTGGATTTTTAAGGATATTACGTGCTTATCCACCAGCTGTGTACCCACACATACAAAACAAAGGGTTACTTGACCTATATCAAGCAACCCCTCGGTTTTATTTTATTTACTTAACAAATTATCACATCCAGGAACATCATTTCTCAGGAAAATCCTAGGAGAACTATGCCATATCTGAACCCTGAGAATCCAACTGGTCCTTGTATGCCGTCGGCGAAATACCAAACTGCTTGGTGAAGCAACGGGTGAAATACTTCGGATCGTTGAAGCCTACACGATAGGCTATCTCCGTGATATTTCGGTTGGAAGTTTTATCTGCCATCATCTTACGCGAGATGTCGAGACGGTAGTTACGGATAAACTGGGCAGTAGGCAAGCCTGTCTCCTTGGAGAGATTCTTGCTCAGCACACTGCGAGATATGCCCAAGGCATCTGCCAGTTCCTGTACACCAAACTCAGAATTATCGTAGTTTTTCTCCATCACATCCATCACTTCTTCCATGAATGGACGCGTATTCTCCTCTACCA
>OQVU01000329.1_pt1 | contig 17154 bp, 16 predicted proteins | sample 1691611 | NCBI WGS metagenome assembly OQVU01 (sample SAMN03418272, study PRJEB22391) | human gut metagenome | biome: human-gut; feature: organic feature; material: feces | host: Homo sapiens | place: Tanzania | collected 2013-01
TATCAAGAGGAACGATAAGAGCAGGAGCACCTGAAAGATTCTCATGGGGATTTTGGAATGCACAGTGCCAGTGCTGTGGAACAGCCGGTATTCTTGAGCATTTTGTACATATGTATGAATTTACGGGCGAAAAGGAATTCTTAGATTATGCCAGAAGAACAGCAAGAGTTCTGATATCAGATTCATCTGTATCAGATGAAGAACCTGATAAAAGAAAATGGTATGGAGCATGGACCAGAACAATTCCTGATAAAGTTGTCAGCTATGCAGGTCTCTATGTTGGGTCAGCAGGATGTGCATCAGCCTTACTCAGCTTATATGCAGTAGATAAAGCTATTAAATTGACACAGTTATTTGAATATGCGCATTTTGATTCGTAGGAGGTATGTAAAATGAGTGAAAATATAGTATATAAATCAATTGCAGAGCTTGTTGGAAACACACCATTAGTTGAAATAGGTAATTACAATAAGAAGAATAATCCCAATGCGACTATTCTTGCTAAACTTGAATATTTCAATCCATCAGGTTCAGTTAAGGATCGTGCAGCAATTGCAATGATTCTTGAAGCTGAAAAGGCGGGAAGAATTAAACCAGGCGATACAATTATTGACTTTACAAGCGGAAACACAGGTATTGCACTTGCAGCATATGCAAATGCACTTGGATATAAATTTGCGGTTGTATTACAGCCGGGAGTGTCTGAGGAAAGGACACAGATTCTTAAGGCTTATGGTGCTATTTTTCTGGAATTTAAAGATATTCCGGGAGTTGTTGAACTCATACAGAGTGAGGGACTTGTATTTGAAAAATTCTATGCACTTATTCAGAAGTATGCAGATGAGCATGGTTATTACTACATAAATCAGGGAAGAAATCCTGAGAATCCATTAGCTCATTATAGAACTACAGGTCCGGAGATATGGGAGGCAACAGGTGGAAAAGTAGATTATCTGGTAGTTCTTGCAGGAACAGGTGGTTCTATTGTTGGTATTGGAAAATATCTTAATGAAAAGAATAAGAACCTGAAAATAATTGGTGTCCAGCCGGCAAAGGAATCTTTGAAAGATGCAAAACATCCTGAAAAGAATACAATTGATGGCGTTTTAGCATTTCATAATGTTCCTAAGGAAAAAGAAATATTATATTTTAAAGAATTTGATGTAACATATGATGAATGCCTTGAAGTCAACGCAGATGATGCATATGAAACAGGAAGAGAATTAGTTAAGTCAGATGGAATCTTTCTTGGACAGTCAGCAGCGGCTGCAATCAACGCAGCATCAGTTATTGCTAACAGAGAAGAAGCAAAAGGAAAAACAATAGTTGCAATATGTGCAGATAATGCATTCAAATATTTATCAACAAATATATATAAGTAATCAAAAGTATTTCAGAGGTAAGATATATGAGTAAATTGACAGAAAAACAGAATGTGGTAAAAGTATATAACATAGATGATAATAGCAGAGATTATAATCTGAAAGACATAGAGGCAGATGAAAGATTTACACAGACAACTAAGGAATTCTTTATAACAATGGTTGTATACATAGCTTTTGCAGCTCTTATGATTGGAAATCTTCTATTATTAAATGGAAACAAGAGTCTTGTACTTGGCTTTCCACTTTGGATATTTAACGAAATAATAATTATTATTGGATTTGTAGCAGCAGTAATTATTCTGGCTACATATGTTTATAAGGATATGGATATCACACCAAATGGTGTCATCTATAAGACAGAAGAAAAGGAGGATAAGTAAATGGATATCAGTTCAACAAAAAGACTTATAATAATTTCGGTATTTGCAATATATACGGCAGCTTTACTTATCTATAGTATTGTTACAAGAAAGTCTATGAAAAATGGAAAAGGAGATTATCTTTCGAAATTTTACACAGGTGGCAGAAGTGGTGGAATAATCATAACTGCAATGATGGTTTCAGCAGGAGTTGCAGGTGCTGGTGTATTTATGGGAGTTCCAGGCTTTACCTATACATTTGGCGCTACATGGATGGTTTGCTGTTTCTTTTCGATAGGTTCCAATCTTATGGTACTTGGATTACTTGGTAAAAGAGTCGGTATCGTAGCCAGAAGAACAAATTCTAAAACATTTATCGAATTATTTATGAATAGATACAATCATAGCAAGATTTTAGGTCTTATCTGTGGAATAGCAACATTATTTTTCCTTGGAGGTTTTGCTGTTTCTACAATTACAGGTGGTGGAAGAATATTCCAGATACTTACGGGACAGGATTATAGAATTGGTCTTGCGATATTTACGGCTTTAGTTATACTTGCAGCACTTACAGGCGGTATCAAAGGCATAGCCAGTGCAATGGTTATACAGGGTATCGTAATGACGATTTCGGTTCTTGTGTTATTTATCGCTGGTGTAAATAGTACAGGTCTGTCATATACAGAAACTATTCAGTCACTTATGGAGAACAATCCGAAATGGTTCCTGCCAGGTCCAAATGCATTGCAGACAACTATTTCATATGCAATCCTTTGGGGAATTACAACATTTACACTTCCACATGTAACAATGACAGCACTTACATACAAAGATACAAAGACACTTCACAGAGCGATAAAGATTGGTACTGTTGTTGTGGCAATCTGGTTATTAGGATTAAATGGATTATGCTTTATTACAAAATATACATTTGCTGACGGAACTTTAGCAACAGCCGATTTGGCAATCCCTGCATTAGCTGTAAAAGTAATGCCTGCGTGGGCAGCAGGACTTGTACTTGCAGGTGTAAGTGGCGCTGTTCAGTCATCAATGGGTGGTATGGTTGTATCACTTGCAGGAACAGTTGTCAGTGATATATATAAGAACATATTTAATAAAGATGCGAAAACAGAGACGATTAAGAAACTCAATGTTGCGGCAATCATTGTTGTATCGATTGTTATTTTCTTATTAGCATGTAATCCACCACAGTTACTTGCTAAACTCATTACTTATTCAACAGGCGGACTTACAGTAGTATTTTTCCATACAGTATTACTTGGATTATTCTGGAAACGTGCAAATGAATATGGTGCTGTTACAGGAATAATCAGTGGTATAGCGTTGTATGTATTGATAGATAAAGGAATTCTTCCAATCTCACTTGGTTTCAATGCATGTATAATGGCAACACTTTTAGCTACTTTAATTGCTGTTGTGGTAAGCTTTGTTACACCAAAGACACCGTATGGAATTATTAAAACCTGGTTTGGTAAAGTTGAATATAACGATTGAGGCAGACTATATGAAGAAAATAGAAGTCAGGATATGGCTTCTATTTTTTTGTGCTATGGGAAAGGAAATAACTTGACAAAACACACCAGCCTATGTATTATGATAAAAACTCAATGAGGTTTACATAAAATGATAACAGATGCAATTTACAGGGAAACTAAGGCAAAGCTTGAAGCAAGAAAATCAGAGGGCTGCATAGCGGTCGAAATGGAGCTTGCAGGTGTACAGGCTGTATGCGATTACTATGGCTGGAACTTGTATGATTTTCTGGTGACCGGAGATGTTCTTGATAAGGCAGTTTACGATATCTCAGGTCTTGCAAATGCTAATCATAATATGGATAAATTACATATTGCCATTGAGATTGCAAAGAGAATTTAAGGTACTTGATAAAATAGTGTTATGGCAGTAGAATTATAAATAAATTTATTAACATAGTGGATATAGAATCAGAGAGGAACATATGAATACAAGAAATAAAATGGTTATTGTTAAGGGTGAGGTAAAGACATCTGAAATAATATCGTGTAAATATAATTATGAGAGTAAGAAATGGGAAGTAACATTTAAAAATAATAAGAAATATACATATGCATATCAGAATGTAGAAATGTTGTCTAATCCAACGAATATAAATCATAATATGTATAGCATTAGTAAAGATGGAAGGCCTCTTTATAATATTGAATATATATGTGAATTTATATCTAAAAATCATGGTGTGTATTGGCATATTTGTTATACTAATGGTTATGAAGTAGATTATAGAAAAAATGAGTTAAATATTCTTAGTTCGTGTCTTATTCAAAAAGAGACAAAGAATGTATTTGAATATCTAAAAGAGATTTCAGAACTGAGTAACCTTAGAAATGAAGAAACGGACGAAAAATTGTTGCCAAAGAAATATAGTAAAATTAATTTTGTAGGTAATGATGTAGCTTTGGCAAAGTATTTGAATCCTGATTCATTACAAAATACGAGAAATAAGGGCGGTTATATACCGATTTTTCCGTTTGGGTGTAATAATAGTCAGTATAAGGCTGTTAAAAATGCTATGGAGAATCAGATTAGTGTTATTCAAGGACCACCGGGAACTGGAAAGACACAGACCATATTAAATATAATTGCTAATATATTAATGCAAGGTAAGAGTTTACAGATTGTATCAAATAATAATTCTGCTACTGAAAATGTATACGAGAAATTATCTTCTTCAAAATATAATTTGGGTTTTGTCGTTGCAACATTAGGTAATTCAGAGAATAAGAAGAAATTTATTGAGAATCAGAATACAGAATATCCTGATTTTTCAACATGGATAATACAGGATAATTCATATGAAATAAGCAGAGATGTAGATGAAAAATCAGTGCAGTTGAAGAAAGTGTTTGACAATCAGGAGAAATTAGCAGCTTTAAGGCAGGAGTTGTCACGGTTAGATACAGAATATGAATATTTTAAGGAATACGTTAATGAGTCAGATGTTAATACGGATATAATAATATCTAAAAAGAAACTATCATCAAAAGAATGTATGAATTTATGGATTGAATGTCAGTCTATATCTGAGAATAATAGAAAAATAGGATTATTATTCAGATTAAGAGCCTATCTGAAGTATGGTATAATGAAAAACTTCTATAAACAGGATATTTCAAAGATAATTACTACCTTTCAGAATATATATTATCGTACAAAACGTATGGAAGTAGCAGATGAAATTTCAAATATTGAAAATTATCTGAATGGTGTTAGTAAAAATCTGACTAATGAGTTGTGCGAAATATCTATGGAAGTATTGAAAGATAAATTAGCAAGAAAATATAATACAAATAGTGCAAGAACGCAATTCAATGAAGAAGATTTATGGAAAAATTCAGATGCAGTATTAAAAGAATATCCTGTTATATTAAGTACGACTTTTTCATCAAGAAATAGTTTGAATACTAATGTGGTATATGATTATATTATTATGGACGAGGCATCGCAAGTTGATATTGCAACAGGCGCATTGGCACTTTCATGTGCAAAAAATGTTGTTATTGTCGGCGATACGAAACAGCTTCCTAATGTAGTTAAAGATGAAGATAAAACCAGGGCAAAAGCTATATTTGATAAATTCAATATAAATGATGGTTATATGTTTACAAAAAGTTTTCTGCAATCTGTCTTAGAAATCATACCAAATGTTACGCAAACACTATTAAGAGAACATTATAGATGTCATCCTAAGATAATTAATTTTTGTAATCAGAAATTTTATCATGGTGAATTGATTATAATGACAGAAGATAAAGGAGAAGAGGATGTTTTAGCTGTGACGAAAACTGCCAGAGGAAATCATGAACGTAATCGTTATAGCCAGAGACAGGTAGATGTTATCAAAGAAGAAGTTATACCTAAATATGAGCTTAATCCTGAAGAAACAGGAATTATTGCACCATATAATAATCAGGTAGAGGCATTGAATAAAGAAGTTAGTAATTTTGAGGCAGCGACAGTACATAAGTTTCAGGGCAGGGAAAAAGATAACATTATAATATCTACAGTTGATGATGTAATATCTGATTTTGCTGATGACCCATATCTTATTAATGTGGCAGTATCAAGGGCAAAGAAGAAGTTAATATTAGTAGTAACCGGAAATGAACTGCCTAAAGAACGCAATATAACAGATTTAGTAGAGTACATACAATATAATAATTTTGAAGTATCAGACAGTAAGATATATTCGGTATTTGATTATCTTTACAAACAGTATACTAAGGAGAGAGAAGCATATTTACAGAAATATAAGAAAATATCGGAATTCAATTCAGAAAATTTGATGTATAAATTAATTAAGGATATCCTTAGTGAAGATAAATACGCAGCTTTAGATGTAGTTTGTCATTTTTCTTTAAATATGCTAATTAAGAATCCAGAATTTCTAAGTGAACAGGAATGTAAGTATGCCATGAATCCGAATGCCCATTTAGATTTTCTGATATATAACAGAATTAGTAAGAAACCTGTTTTAGCAATTGAAGTTGATGGATATGAGTATCATAAAAAAGGAACTGTACAAGCATCAAGAGATATTTTAAAGAATCATATAATGGAGTTATATGCAATAAAGTTACTCAGATTTATGACAAATGGCAGTGGCGAAAAACAAAAGATTATTGAAACATTGGAAGAATTATTAAAATAACCGAAAGGACCCCCTATGGAATACATACACGTTAATCATCTATTTGCCCCGGTATTTAATGCCGATTCAGAGATTTTAATATTAGGTTCATTTCCATCTGTGAAATCAAGAGAGCAGAATTTCTATTATGGTCATCCACAGAACCGGTTCTGGAAGCTTTTGCCAAGAATCTATGGTAAAATGGACATAAAACTTGAAACAATAGATGAGAAGAAAGAATTTCTTTTAGAAAATTATATTGCATTATGGGATGTAATTAAGTCCTGTGATATAAAAGGCTCGTCAGACAGCACGATAAGAAATATTGAAGTGAATGATTTAGATATAATTATCAGGAACTCAAATATTAATAAAATAATTTTAAATGGTGGAAAAGCATACGAATTGTATAAAAGATTCTTTGGTGATAAAAATATGCCACCCGCTGTTAAATTGCCATCAACGAGTCCTGCAAATGCGGCTTGGACTATGGAGAAACTAGAGCCTGTCTGGAAACCCGAACTTCTTATGAAAAACTAAGCTTCTACTGGAAACCTGAATTTTTAAGAAAACTTGAGATTCTTATGGAAACCAAATACCACTTATGATAAGTCGGAAATCACTTGTACAAATTTCTGGCTGCTTTCTTGAAATAAATTGCCAAGAATGAGGAAAAGTGCTGATAATTGCGAAAAATACTTGACTGTAAACCTTGTTTATACCTTATTATTGCTACAGATAGGTAAATATAATCGCAAAGAAATGAGGTAAATATGACTATTAAAGAATTAGAAAATGAATTGAATATACCAAGGGCAACAGTCAGATTTTATGAAAAAGAGAATCTCATAACACCTGAGCGTGGTTCAAATGGATATCGTGATTACAGTGATGATGACATTGTAAAATTAAAGAAGATAATTACACTTAGGAAACTGGGAATAACAGTAAATGATATAAAGGCAGTATTTGATGGTGAAAAAGACCTTGAAAATGTTGTGAGTGCCAATATCATAGAGATTGAGAATCAGATGAAAGAACTGACAGGAGCATTGAATCTGAGTAAGGTCATATGTGAGAAAAAAGAGAATATAGAAAGCTTTGATGAAAATTTTTATTGGAATTATGTTGCTGATGAAGAAGAAAAAGGCAATAAATTCATAGAGATATTAGATGGAATTACTAAATATGAAAAACATCTTGTGCTTAATTATTTCGGACTTGAAGATTCAGAGGGAGAACTCAATACCGACAGGCTAAGAGCGGCATTTAAGATAATGGCATATATTATCGGAGGTGGAATATGTTATATGATATTTTACCTGATAGATAATGGTGAAGTATCCTTTAGTAAATTTAAAGAGGGAGCAATTGTGCCGGTAATGTGGATTATAATGGCATCAGTTGTTGGTCTGCCATTATATTTTCTAGGAATGAAATATCCAAAAGTGGCAGCAGGGATTAAGAAATTTCTATTTATATGTGCGGGAATAATTACAGTATTATTATTTGGTTTGTTTTTACTGTAATTTCTAATAAACTGTGAATTATTTACATACATCTGAATAGGATTGTGACAAAAACTTCTTATATGTCATATCCATTCCAATTGCTCCAAGCGGTGCAGTAATAAGGATTGCCAAAACAGCAACGGATAAAACAATCTGCCCGCAAGGGAGTCCGAGAGCCAGAGGCACAGAACCGATGGCAGCCTGAACAGTTGCTTTAGGCATATATGAGATTACACAGAATAATCGTTCCTTTAGTGTAAGTTCAGTACCTAGCAGGCATATAGAGACACCGATTGAACGGAAAATCAACGCAATAAAAATCATTAGAATTGCAGCAATTCCGGCATCGAGTGTATATCTGATATTTACGGCAGCACCAACGAGAACGAATAAGATTACTTCGGCAGCAATCCAGAGTTTACCGAATTTTTCAGAGAGACGTTTTGAAACTGCGTCTATACTTTTGATTTTGATAACACAGGCCATACTTACGACAGCAAGAAGTCCGGATACGGAGATTGTACCTTTAAGCCACGTTTCAATTGACATAAGTAGAAATGAAAAACCAAGTATAATTATGACTTTCATACTGTTTCTTACAAGATGTTTGTAAGCATATGCTGTTTCAAAGAATATATTTAAGATGAAGCCTGTAATTGCACCGAGAAGTATTCCGAGAATTATTGAAACAGGAATATTAAGAAAGTCACTAATATGTGCGTGACCGCCCTGTGCCATACTTACAAATGTTGAGAATAGAACGATTACGAAAATATCATCACAAGATGCACCTGCCATAATTAATTGAGGTATACTCTTATCCGTTCCATATTTTGAATCAATAAGCTGGACCATTCTTGGGATTACGACCGCAGGAGAGACAGCACCTAAAACAGCACCCATAACAGCAGCCTCAATTCTTGTTACACCCAGAATATATGGTGCAAATATGAAAAATGCAAGAATTTCAAAGCTTGCAGGCACAAAAGACATCATAATTGCCGGTCTGCCGACTTTTTTTAAATCACTTAGATTAAGTGATAATCCGGCTTTAAGTAGAATTATAATTAAAGCTATCTGGCGTAATTCTGAAGAAATTGAGAGAATTGACGGGTCGAGCAGGTCAAGGACATATGGACCTAATACAATTCCTGTGACTAACATTCCTATAATACGTGGTAATTTCAGACATTGACAGATAGCTGCCATAGATAGTCCGATTAAGAAAATAAATGCAAGCGATGTTAACATATAGACCTCTTTTCTAAATACTAATTTTAATATAATATGGATACAAACCTGATAACATAAGAAAGTATATTACTTTGCGACATTTTCACTATACATCAAAAAAGCTGATGATATCTGTAAATTAATAATAAAATTAATTACAGAAGTCATCAGCTAATAAGCGGTTCTGGTTATCCAAGGGAGAACTTCATTCCCAAGTGGTATTATATATTAGACTTAAGATTTTGTAAAGATATATCTTTAAGTCTATGAAATTCCTAAAATGCAATTTAATTTTTAAGTCTATAAAATAATTGAGAAAATAATATATGTAATGTATAATTTTACATATAATAACAAGATAAGTATTTTGAAAAATCACACCTGATAAATGTAAAGAATATATAAGAAATTAAAGGAGGATAAGTTAATCTTATGACAGAAAATGTATAGGATTATACGGAAATATTTATGCTTACAAGAGAAGATGTATTAAATTATGGATTATCATTTCCGGGAACATATAAAGAAGCTCCATTTCATGACCAGAACTGGCAGCTTGTACGTGTTACAGACAATAAAAAGGTTTTCTTATGGACATATGAAAGAGATGGATATCTTAATCTGAATGTGAAAGTGGACCCTGAGTGGAGAGATTTTTTTAGAAATGCATATGAAAGTGTTATTCCGGGCTATCATCTTAACAAGGAGCATTGGAATACGATAATAATCGATGGAACAATACCTGATGGTGAAATTAAGAAAATGATTGAGGAAAGCTACAGAATAATAACAGACAGTCCGACTAAGAGAATCTACGAGGCAGTCAAAAAGATTCCTAAGGGCAAAGTAGCAACATATGGTCAGATTGCTAAAATGGCAGGAAATGAAAGAATGTCAAGAGCAGTTGGAAATGCATTACATAAAAACCCCGAACCTGATAAGATTCCCTGCTATAAAGTAGTAAATTCCAAGGGAGAATTAGCAAGTGAATTTGTGTTTGGAGGAAGAGATGTTCAGGCAAAACTCTTAGAAGCAGATGGGATAGAAGTTGTGAATAATAAAGTGGATTTGAATAAATACGGTATGAAGTAATATAGCATATAAAATGAATATAGTATGAAATGATATGTCATATAAAATACGATATATATTGGATAAAGGAATATTGTCAAGCTAAATTATAAGGCATATATTTCGATTTTATAAGCGAGGACAGAAAAGAAAAATGAAATTTAAAGAGATATTTAAGTTTATAAAAAAAGAAGTAGTGCTTGTAATTGCCATAAGTCTCGCAATTATATCAGCTATAATAGTGCCACCCTCTAAAAAATATATGGATTATATAGATTTCAGAACACTTGCAATTTTATTTTGTCTGATGACGGTTACAGCAGGCCTTAAGAGACAAGAAGTGTTTGAAAAAATGGGACAATTTCTGTTATTAAAGACCAGAAATCTGTTTCAATTAATTTTAGTTCTTATTATGCTATGCTTTTTTAGTGGAATGATAATTACAAATGATGTGGCATTAATTACATTTGTACCATTTACATTTGTGGTATTCAATATGTTAAGAGAGGAACAGAGAAAGAAATTAATTCTGCCTGTGATATGCATACAGACAATTGCAGCTAATATGGGAAGTATGCTGACACCGTTAGGTAATCCACAAAACCTGTATCTGTATGGTAAAAGTGGTATGTCACTAGGAAGATTTTGCCTGATAATGCTGCCGTATACAGTTGTGTCACTTGCTTTAATTATTCTGTGGACAGCATTTATAAGCCATAAGGTCGATAGAAAAATCGAAAAAGACTGGATAAAAATTGAAAATGTAAATGGTGATAAAAAGAGAATAGTAATGCATTTTCTAATGTTTATATTGTGTCTCTTAGTGGTTTTAAGAATAATTGATTATAAATACATATTTGTAATTACCTTACTTGCAAATATTATTTTTGACAGAAAAACACTCAAAAATGTTGATTACTCATTGCTGTTTACGTTCATAGGTTTTTTTATATTTGTGGGAAATATAAGAAGTATTACCGCATTTTCAAATTGGATTAACGAAATTATCAATGGAAATGAAATTATGGTTGCAGTACTTTCAAGCCAGATAATAAGTAACGTTCCAACAGCCCTGTTATTATCAGGTTTTACCGATAAAATCAGGCTGTTAGTAATAGGAACTAATATAGGTGGATTAGGAACATTAATTGCCTCAATGGCAAGTCTTATTTCATATCGACAAATTGTCAGAGAACTTCCGGAACGTAAGGGAGAATATTTTAAGCTTTTTACCATTGCAAATATAGTTTTTCTTATAATTATGCTTATGGTAAGAGTGATCACCAAGTAAAATCTTTTTATTAACGAAATTTTGTATTTAATTATCAGATTTATGATTATGCAAGGGACTATGTCTATGAAATATCCTTTCATATTCCTTAATCGGGTGTGATTAAATACCGCCCTATGCAAAGTGTATTATGGTGCAATAAATCAAACGCGCTTCGCTTGAACGCTGATTTATTGCACCGGCTTTTGCATATGACGGCATATAACTCACACTCACGATACGTCATAAATCAAGGATATTTCATAGACATAGTCCTTTGAATTAATATTTTATCTGATATATGAATGCAAAATTTAAGTTATTAAGAAAAATTTTACATAAATTATTCATAGAATTTACCTGAATATGATAGTGAATTTTACCTGTACAACATATATTTTAATTATGAAATAAAAGATGTCTAGTATATCGCATAATTAAAATATGTGTCATAAATCAGGAGGCGGTACAGATGAAATTCCTATGGAATTATTACAGAAAAAAAGAGTGGAGTAGAAATAAAAAGGTTATGGCTTTTGTGCTGTTAAATATTCTGTGTTGCGGAATAATTGGCTTTGGATTCTGGACAATTATCAGTCAGATAGCACTTAAAACCATAACCTGGTTAGTTGTATTTGTGGGATATTCAGCATTCTTTCCGGGATATCTTGGTGGAATCCTGACAGTCTACCGAATGGAATACTAAATTTATGTGTTTTTAGCCATATGATTGGCTCAAGAAATTAAAAAACTGGCTATAAAAGTATTAAACTTATGCATTCTTAGCCAAATGCTTTTTCATAAATCTTGCATACACTATGAAAATCAATGTACCTGTAAATATCCACGAAACTACATAGACATTCATAAGCATATCAAATGTTTTGTGTGCATTGAAGATAGTATATAACCATATAAGTCTGAATACTACAGTACCAAGGACTGTTATTATGGCAGGTTCTAAAGATTTACCCATACCTCTCAGTGCTGAGCTGCCAACCTCATAAGTAGCTGTAAGTCCTTCAAGTGAACCTACATGATGAAGTCTGATAAGTCCATAAGCAGCAACCGTAGGACTTATTGTATATATGCCAACGAAGAAGCCATCCCATATTAAGAAGATAACACTTAATATTTCTGTAAATGTGAAGCCATATAAGAGGCACAGACCGAAAATCTTATTACATCTCTTAACATTTCCTGCACCGTAATTCTGGCTGATAAATGTAACCGCAGCCTGTGCAAATGCAGACGATATATCATATGTAAAATATTCAAAATTTAATGCAAGTGATGAACCGGCAATTGCATCTGAACCAAACGAATTAATTCCTGATTGAATGAAAATATTCGAAATAGAGAATAAAGCACCCTGAATACCGGCTGGAATACCAATTGCAAGAATTTTTCCTAAATGTTCTTTATTTATTTCCATATCCTTGAAAATGAATTTGAATTCATTTTGTCTTGTGCATAAATAACGCATAACAAGAAATGCACTAATTATATTAGATACTACAGTTCCGATTGCCACACCTGAAACACCAAGATGAAATACGATAACTAATAAAAGGTTAAGAGCAACATTTACGACACCGGAAATAAGAAGATAATACATAGGCCGCCTTGTATCACCGATACTTCTTAGAATTGCCGAACCAAAATTATAAATAACCATAAATGGTATGCTGATAAAATATATTTCGATATAGAGCATTGCATCGCTTAAGATTTCACGTGGAGTACCTGAAGCTATCAGAATAGTTTTGGCAGTAATCATACCTACTACCATTAATACAAGTCCAAGAACCAATCCGAATGTAATTATTGTATGTACCATATCATGAATTTTTTCACGTTTGTTCTGACCTATAAGATTAGCTAAAGCAGCATTAGGTCCGACTGAAAGACCAACAATAAGGGTTACAAATATACCGACTATGGCGACACAGCTTCCAACTGCTGGAAGCGCGTTACTATTTGCAAATCTTCCAACAACCGCTACATCGGCTGAATTAAATAATTGCTGTAAAATACTGCTGAAAGCAAGAGGTAAAGCGAAAAGAATAAGCTTACCTGAAAGATTGCCATTTAGCATATCCATTTCTTTAGAATTGTTTGCCATAATAATCTCCATTTCTGAGCAACTTGCTGCGAAGAGGAGAGGAGAAATTCGCACAGGCGATTTCTCATCTGCCATAGAGCTATTTGCTTTTGTTCAGAAACAAATAGCCATGTGAAATAATCGTATTAGCATTATTTTCACATTAATCCTCATTCGTATAATATTAATATCATCTTATACCGATAAAATGTATAAGACTACTAATTTTTATAACTAATATTATATAATAATAAGCAGAAATATTTATGTCAATTGGAAATTGAAATGAATTGTATAAAAATTGAAGTGGATTGTATTAAAATTGAAATGAATTGTATAAAAACTGAAGTGGATTGTATTAAAATTAATAATATATTGACGTAAAATTGATACAACGTTAAAATTATATATATTTATATAACACATTTTAAATATAACAAGTATAAGTGGAATGGAGATAGAATATAAAATGGAAGAAAATAATAAAGAAGCATTAAATGCTATAAAAGAGGGAAATGCCAGATTTAATAGTAAGAAGAAAGAAGAGACCCTGAAAGCAGTTCCGGAGAAATTTGCTGGGAATTACAGCAAAGCAATGGATTATGAAGATGATTGCAGATATGATAAAGCAAGAGATATTTGTAAATGGATACTTAATGATGAAGAGGGTAAGGATATCGAGGCTGTAAAGATTATGTTAGCCAGAGTTTATCCGAAAGTTCTAGAGATGGATATTCAGGACAGCAATAGAAAATATCAGGAAGATGTAAGTGAATATTTTGAATTCTTAGACAACATTACAATGAATGATTTAATGCAGGAATATATAGTTGAGACGTTGGCAAGATTCTGTAATCTTATGGATAATGAATGGTATTGTCCTTTATTCAATGAATTTGTAAAGACAATTGATAGTAAGGGATACCTGAGTGAAGAATACAGAGATGTTTTAGATTCTGCATATGCTTCTTATGAATCAACAGAATATTTTGAGGATGGACATTTAGGAATAATTATGAAAAATGTTCTTAAATCAGGATATGAGAGACGATACGTTGTAGATTCAATTGAAAGTGAAGATAAAAAGAGAAAGATGGAGATAGAGATAAATACAAGCTTTTATAATCTCTGTCAGTATCTAAATGAACATAGCGAAGAAACAGAATATATTAAGGAAGAATATCCATATAGTTATAAGACAATTGAAGATGATATCAAGCTTATAAAGGAAGATAAATCTAGATACGAAGAAGATATTCTTACGCAGTTAGAGAAATATACAGCTAAAGACATTGACAGGGAAGCATTAAGAGAAGCTATGTATAAGGCATATGAATATATGATTAACAGCAGACCAAAGCCAACAGTTGTACATTCAGGTAAGACAACCTATTACAGGGATGGCAGAAAGGTTGGAAGAAATGACCTTTGCCCTTGTGGAAGCGGAAAGAAATATAAACAGTGCTGTGGCAAAGAAATTTAACGTGAGATGTAGATAGTGTGAAAATCTATGTAAAATCCATATAAAAATATAATTAATATGTTAATTTTTCACATGGCTATATGTAAATTAAATAGAAAGCAAACAGTCCATATGGCAAGCAGGAAATGAGGAAAATATGATAATTATAACAGTTGTAGATGACGATTATGGCTTATTATTTAATAACAGAAGAGTAAGTAAGGACAGGGTTCTCAGAGAAAAGATTAAGGAAATAACAAAAGGCTCAAAGTTATTTATGAATGAATATTCATATGGGCAGTTTAGTGAGGACGAGTTCAATAATATAGTTGTTGATGAAGATTTTCTTAACAAAGCAGGAGATGAAGATTTCTGTTTTGTGGAGAATGTGGATATTAAACCATATTTACAAGAAATTCATAGAATTATTTTGTTCAGATGGAACCGTATATATCCAAGTGATTTCAGATTTCCAAAGGAGATATTAGAAGATTTTAACAGAGAAGGAATATGTGAATTTGCCGGAAGCTCCCACGATAAGATAAGTCAGGACAACTATAAGGAGTCAGTAAGAAAAGTAAAGGCAGGTAAATTATTTACGGTTTATAACATTTGCTAGAAAGTATTTTATAAAAAATATAATTTTATAATTTGTTAAAGATAGATCTGACGGAATGGAGAAGAAAATGATTAAGAAATATATTTCAAGATTAGTAGTAATTTTACTTACTGTTTTTATGCTGCTTGGTATAAGTGGCTGTGCAGAGACTGAAGATAGTATATCAAAGAGCACGACCACTAGTATAAAAACATCAGAAGAGACAAATGAAATAACTACAGAGTTGGATTCAGAGATTGAAGAGATTCAGAACCAGGAAGATAATGAGGAATTACCAGTCAGTCAGATTCCTGTAAATGTACAAAGTTCAAATGAAAATATCAGCTTATCTAATATTCCGGCATATACAGGTAATGCATATGTAGCAGTTAATAATAATAATCCTTATTTTACTGATGCAGATAAAAGCAGAACAGATGCATTTGAAACATATAGCGACCTTGACGGAGCAGGCAGATGTGGTGTGGCATATGCAAATATTTGTAAGGAAATAATGCCTACGGAGAAGAGAGGTAAAATCGGTTCAGTTAAGCCGACAGGCTGGCATACCGTCAAATATGATATAGTAGATGGAAAATATCTGTATAACAGATGTCATTTGATTGGATTTCAGTTAGCCGGTGAAAATGCCAATAATAAAAATCTTATTACAGGTACAAGATATCTTAATGTGACGGGAATGCTGCCATTTGAAAATATGGTAAGCGATTATGTTAAAGAAACAAACAATCATGTTTTATATAGAGTTACACCGGTTTTCGAAGACAATAATTTGCTTGCTTCAGGTGTATTGATTGAAGCATATTCGGTAGAAGATGGTGGTGCAGGAATTACATTTTGTGTATATTGCTATAATGTACAGCCGGGAATTGATATTAATTATGCAAATGGAGACAGTAGTTTAGCTGCTGCACAGACTCAGACATCAGTTGCACAGATACCGGCACAGACAGAACCACCAACGACACAACCACAGACACAACCACAGACACAACCACAGACACAACAACAGATTCAGACAGAGGTACCACAACAGAATGTAAGTGTAAATACATATATTATTAATACAAATACAGGTAAGTTTCATTATCCAAATTGCAGAAGTGTAAATCAGATGGCAGACAAGAATAAGCTTGAATATACTGGTACAAGAGATGAGGTAATTGCACAGGGATATGCTCCTTGCCAAAATTGTAAGCCATAAGAGGTAGTCTAGAGTGATAAGAAATAAAAGCCAAAGCTGAAGAAAAGAGGTATGGTTATGAAGATTGGTGAAGCAAGAGGAATATATTCGACGCAATTAAATATTTACGGTGATAAGAAGGCAGAGCTTGATAAAGAGCGAAAAGAATTAGCTAAGAAAATAAAAGCTACGCCGGATGGCGCGAAAGTCTATGAAAATGAAGCTGCGAAACTAGAATTATCATATAATAAAGTATCTGATAAATATGAT
>OQVU01000330.1_pt1 | contig 17102 bp, 20 predicted proteins | sample 1691611 | NCBI WGS metagenome assembly OQVU01 (sample SAMN03418272, study PRJEB22391) | human gut metagenome | biome: human-gut; feature: organic feature; material: feces | host: Homo sapiens | place: Tanzania | collected 2013-01
GCAGGGCCACCGCCCCGACAACGAATGAAGCGGACGGCCTCTTGCCATCCTTGTTGGAGTTGAAGTCTTTCATAATATTCAAAGATTATTCTTCCACCTCGGCTTTCCGCCTTTCCTTTTTGGATGACGCACCGGCGACGACTACGACGATCTCGCCTTTGGGCTCGTGGTCCTTGTACCAGGCTGACACCTCCGAGAGTGTTCCACGTTTGTGCTCCTCGTGGATTTTGGAGATTTCCCTTGCGACGGAGCATTCGCGATCCGGTCCGAAATATTCAATGAACTGGTCAAGGGTTTTGACAAGCCTGTAAGGCGATTCGTAGAAAATCATTGTCCGTGGCTCCTCAGCAAGGGTTTTCAGCAGGGTCTGGCGACCTTTCTTCACCGGAAGGAACCCCTCGAAGCAGAATCTGTCGCAAGGCAGGCCGGAGGAGACTATCGCCGGGATGCAGGCCGTGGCTCCGGGAAGTGTCTGCACCTCAATTCCTTCCGCCGCGCATGTGCGGGCAAGAAGGAAGCCTGGATCAGAAATTCCTGGCGTACCGGCGTCGCTGATCAATGCGACATTCAATCCGCCAAGAATCCGTTCCTTGATCATCTCGGCGGTCTGGTGCTCGTTGAACTTGTGATGGGACTGGAGTTTGCCGTGAATGTCGTAGCGGTGAAGCAGGACGCTGCTCGTCCTTGTGTCTTCAGCAAGGATCAAGTCCGCGTCTTTCAACACCTGAACGGCTCTGAAAGTCATGTCGTCCAGGTTTCCGACAGGTGTCGGGACTATGTAGAGGATTCCGGGCATGGTTTTGCCGTAAGATGTTGTTTTGATATTATCTGGTCCGCCACCACTCGTGGCGGCTTCCCTTGCCGGGGTTTTACCTAAGTTTTCTGCGGACCGCCATCATCAGCCTGTAAACAGGCTCGGAGTTCAGGTCCCAGTCCGGGAAATTCGTCTGGATGTAGGATATCGCCTCATCGAGGTTGGTCATGCCATTGAAAGCGCTGATTGTGCTTTGGAAGAGGATAGGGTCCTCCCTGAACAGCACGTTGATCAGCAGAACCCTGTCGTTGAGGGAGATGGCGCTGATGACATTCTTGACCTGCGAGCCAGGACGGTCGGTTCTCCATGCCTGCTTCTCCGCCATCACATCCATGACGGCGGTCTCGGCTTTCTTGCTGTCAAGGATAGCGGCCTTTGGCTTCGGCGTAGGCTCCTCTGATGTCGGATTTATCGCAATCTCCGGCTCTATGTCGAGGGTCGGTTCGGAAATCGGCTCTGGGACAGCGGATGGCTCGTCGGCCGGGAAATCATCATCGAAAGGCAGGTCGTCAGGGACCGCGTTTACCGCTTGTCCGGTCGCTTCTACCTCCAGCTCACCACTGTCCAGTGCCGCCAGCAAACTATCTATCTCATTTTGAGACAATACTTCACTCACCAAGTCCACCTCCTCTTCATGCGATCTCTGGTCTTAAGCATTACTGTACAAGGAATTTGCTGAATGTCACTTTATAGATAAAGTCTGAATCAAACATTTCTTTTGACTGTAATCTGCTAAGAATTTCATCTTGGATTTCAGCACTCTTGACTTGTACTTCATCTACATTGTACTGACTGATCACTTCTGTGATGACACCTTCGATCAGGCTCTGTCTGCTGCTGATATCTGCTCCATAGGTCTTATATCCGTCATTTTTGATATTCATGGACAGGGACACTTTGACAAGTGCATAATGCATAACCCCATCCTCACCCTTTAAAAGCGGGATTGTCATTTCATCCGGAAGATCATAAGCTTCTGTATTCTCCAAAGATACTGCTTCCGCACTTTCTCCGGTTTCTGTGCCCTGATTTAATTCAAGCTTTAAAACAGATGCAATGTCCGTAACAATAGCGGCTGTTTTTTTGTTGGTACCCGTCACACTGATCATCATAACGGATGTCATAACAAGATTGACAATCAATAATGCCAAAATAATAATAGACAATAAATTTTTCTTCAATTCAGTTCCTCCTACTCACCCGTACTGAGCGAATGATATATCTTAATCTCGACACGGCGGTTTTGCGCCCTTCCCTCTGCTGTAGAGTTGTCGGCAACCGGAACATATTCTCCCATGCCTGAATGTTTGATCTTTGCAGGATCTAAAAAGGTTGTCTCCATAAAATAATCGAATACGGATAATGCACGAAAGCTTGACAATTCGTTGTTGTCCGCATATTTGGAATTGTGGATAGGAACATTGTCCGTGTGTCCTTCAATTTCAATCGTGCTCTGTGCATACCGCGTCAAGATCTGTCCGATCTTATCTAAAACAGGCTTTGCCTCCTCCTTGATCTGGGCGCTTCCCGAATCAAACAGCAATGCTCCGTTTAACGTAAGAGAAACATACTGTGCGGTAAAATCAACATCGATTTCATTTGCAAACTGGCTTTCATCCACAGCCTCCTGGACTTTTTCGGCAAGCTGTTCGCTCTCCTCAAGCTGTTTCTCTGAAAGCTGTTTTTCAAATTCCTCTAAATCATTGACCTCTGTATCACTGTCCGCAGCTTTGCCCGTGCTGTTGATATAATCATCAAGCTCATTGAGCTGGCTGACACCGTTGCTGATCAGAATACCGTCTCCGATCGCAGCCGCGCCTCCCGGAAGAATGCTGAAGCTCTGGTTGAAGGATGCGGCCACCTGTTGAAGCTTTTGTGCATCCATTGTTGACATGGAGAACAGCAATACAAAGAAGCACAGCAGCAGGTTCATCAGATCACTGAAGGTGGCCATCCATGCCGGAGATCCGCCTCCGCCGCCTTCGTCTTTCTTTTTTCTGGCCATTACTGCTCACCGCCCTCCTCTTCGCTTGCCGCAGCTCTCTGTGCCGGAGCCAGGAAGGACTTGAGTTTTTCTTCGATAACCCTTGGGTTTTCTCCTGCCTGAATAGACAAAAGACCCTCGATCATAATCTCTTTGACCATGGACTCACCGTCGCTGTTGGTCTTTAACTTGGTAGCTACCGGAGTAGCGATCCAGTTGGCAAGCATGGAACCATACAAAGTAGTGATCAGCGCCGTAGACATATTCGGTCCGATGGTACTTGCGTCTGTCAGACTTTGTAACATCAAAATAAGGCCGATCAGAGTACCGATCATACCCCATGCAGGGCCCATGGCTGCGACATTCATCCAAAACTCGATTCTCTTTTTGTGTCGGTCTTCTATACATGTCAATTCAGTTTCCAGAATTCCACGTACCAGATCGGGATCTGTACCGTCAACGATCAGAAGAATTCCTTTTTTGAGAAATTCATCGTCCAGATCCGCTGCCGCTTCCTCTAAGGAAAGCAGACCTTCCTTACGCGCAATATTTGACAAATCGATAATCTTCTTAATAATCTGCGGCGTCTCAAGTGCCGGCACCTTGAATACAAGTAAAAAACTTTTCAATCCACTGATAAAGTCCTGAATGGAATTCATCGCCAGAACACAGGAAACGGTACCACCGACCGTAATGATAAATGATGGTCCGTGAAGGAAATGAGTGATAGCTGCAAAGCCCTCATCACCGGTAACAATACCGAAAATAATCATTCCAAGGCAGACTACAAATCCGATAATTGATGCTAAATCCATTGAAAATTCCTACCCATTTTTACCCATTAAGTAAAAATATCCTTTCTGTACAATTTTACTAAATTTTTGATCTCTTGTCTACTTTCTTTTACGATTAATTTTCGTCCGGTCGTAAAACTTATGACCGTGTCCGGTGTTTCCTCTACAAGTTCGATCAAATCTGTATTAATTAAAATTTTTGTTCCGTTCAGCCTCGTAACCTCGATCATACACATCCTCCTTTAAGCATTCCCTATATCAGTGACCTGATGTACCCATGATATAATGAAGCATAGGAACACTTTTCGCAAACCGAAAAATATCCCTATGCTTCTATTTTTGTTTATAAACCTGTCGGATATATCATCAATGCCTCACTTATCGTTTGAGGTTGACCAACTCCTCCAATAATGTATCGGATACGGTGATAATACGCGAATTGGCCTGGAAACCACGCTGTGCAGTGATCATATCCGTAAATTCAGCAGATAAGTCTACATTACTCATTTCAAGCACACCCGTTTCCATGTATCCGCCGTTTGCGGATATATCAACACCAATTCCATCAAATGTACCGGAGTTGAGCGTTGCGGAATACAGGTTATCTCCTTCTTTCTCAAGACCTGCTGCATTGGAAAATTCCGCAACTGCGATCTGTCCTAACAGTCTGGTCTGTCCATTATCATAAGAAGCATAGATCATACCATCTTTCTGGATGGAGATACCGGACATGGCACCGGGCTTACGTCCGGTTCCGACGCCCTTGATATCACCGGGATCTGCTCCGATCGTACTGGTTCCGTTGTTATTGAAATTGGTCGATGTTGAAAAATCAATGCTGATGTTTTCATAAGGGCCGGCCGGATAAGTCTCTGCACCAAAGGATAACTGCAATGTAAAGTCATTGGTAAGACCATTGACACTGCGGATGGTACCGGTTGCGGGATCATACTGCACCAGTCCGCCAGTCACCTGTCTTCCGGCTGTGTTTAAGGTTGTGGTGGTAATCGGTTTACCATCCTTGTCGACACCGTTTGTAGTAGTCAGAATGCTTGCAAATGTACCGGCATCCACATAGCTTCCCACGGTTGTACCGTCTGTAAGCGTAAGCTTGGAAAACTCTGTATAAGAAGAATATCCGAAAGCATTGGCAATTTTGTTCTTGTCCGCATCGGAAAGTGCCGTACTGGTCAGATCGATCGTCTGGGTCACACCGGCATCATCAACATAGGAAAGATTGGTTCCTGCCAGTGTGTATGTAGATCCGAGCACCAGTGCCTGTGACTTGGGCGCCGTGGAAACACTTCCCAACTGTACACCGTTGACATTTACAGCTTCTCCGTTTTCATTGAGAATGTTGGCCAGCTCTACGGAATACAGACCTGCCGTATCGGTTTCTTTCATGGAAAGCTTTGCGGTATAAGAATACCCGAGCTTATCAAAGAAACTAAGGCTCATGATCTTACCTGATTCAGATGCAACCTGCGCATCGTTTTTATCAATGATACCGGAAACATAAGCCTTGGTTGTTGCTTCCGGCGGATATGTCATATTGTCGGCACTCATAATACGGAGAGCCGATACCGTATCCTTTTTGATGGTACCGGTCGTCTCATCTACCTGCCACCCCATGACATTGTAGCCATTGGATGACATAGCTAAGTTGCCGACGCTGTCCACATAAAAAGAACCGTCTCTTGTAAAGAAATTGTTGCTGCCGTCACTGACTACAAAAAAGGCATCTCCGGTAATACGGATATCAAACGGATTGCCGGTTGTCTGTGACGCACCTGCTGTCTCGATAGCCGTGCTGATGGCTCCGGACTTGACACCAAGACCAATCTGCTTGGCATTGGTACCTGCCGTACCGCTTGTTGCATTCGGCCCGCTGGCAGCCTGTGTTGTCTGATACATCAATTCCGAAAATGTAATGGACTGTGATTTGTACGCCGTTGTATTAACATTGGCGATATTGTTACCGATTACGTCCATTTTGACCTGATGTGTCTTTAAACCGGACACACCGGAGTAGAGTGATCTCATCATAATTAAAACGACCTCCTGTTGTTGAACCGTCTGTTTTCTCTGTCATTCGAAAACAAATTAGCCTCCGTAAGGTCCGGCTAAGCAATTACGGCTCCATCAATATTTGTAAAAATTTTGTCATCTGCCTGTGACTGATCCATTGCTGTGATTACTGTATTTTTGGGAATATTTACAATAAATGCCAGCTCATCAATCATAACAAGCGAATCCTTTATTCCTTTTGCACCGGCTTTGCTCGCCCCCTGCATCAACCGCTCCATCTGTTCTTCGGAAAGTTTAATATTGCGGTCTGCCAGACGACCGGATGCGTGCTTGGAAAATTTTATGGTATCGCTGCTGTTTTGGATTGCACCTTTTAAGGCATCCTGAAACGATACGGAAGTGGCATCTTCACGATCCTTTGCGGGCAATGCACTTCCAAGATACCGGTCCACAATCTCCGCACCGGAAAGGAATGTCTGATTGATTCCATTTATCATACTTCACCACTATCCTTGCTGTCATCATCACTATCATCATGTTTATTGTCACTATTATTATCGTCAGAAATCTCCTGTAACTTAACAAGCTCTTCCATTTTTTTCCGGTAACCGTTAATACGGTCTGTATTTTCTTTAGCTACAAAGCTCTTCTGATAATCATCCATTTCATCATACATCTTGGTAATGGAATCAACAGCCTCTTTATCCTGAATGGTCAGAGTATTGACATTGGGCAGCTTATTTAACGCGTTGTTCAGGGTAACTGCTTTGGAATATGCTTCAATATAAGCGGCATCTGCCACCTCTTTGACATCATCCAAGGACCATGACTGATTGTTGATCCAGACAACTGCTTTATTGTTTTCATAGCTGATATAATCAACAATCCCCATGTCACTGGACGTTTTTCCACTCGAATCCGTATGCTCTACCACAACTGTTTTTCCTACCAGATCAGAAGCTCTTGACAATTCCATGGTCGCGCTCATATTTTGCATCTGCTCCAATTCCGAGAAGGTTGCATACTGCGAAATATACTCTGTATTGGAAGTCGGCTCCAGCGGATCCTGATATTTCATCTGTGCGACCAACAGCTGTAAAAAATCATCCTTGCCCAGAGAAGAGCCGCCTGATGTTTTCTGCTTGCTGTCTGTGCTTTCTGCTGCACGCTGCTGTAGAATTCCATCTACTACACTGGCTGATACCATATGTATTTCTCCTTTCAAATCTTAATTATGCCATGACATCCATACTGCTGCCATTTTTACTCATCATATCAATCTGGATACGCTCTGCATCTGTTAAATTTTCATCTGCAAGCATTTCCTGTGCTTCCTCAAGACCGGACAGCATGATTCTTCTTCTTGACTGCCTGTTTACCTGCTGCTCATACTGTTCTCTTGCCTCTTCGCCACTCTCTTTCTGCATATTGTGCTCAAAGCCGTGACTGGCAATCGCAACCTCAACCGAATCAACCTTCAGCCCCTGCTCGTTTAATTCTTCCTTTAGTGAAATTGCCTGTACTGCCAACGCATCCCGCACAACCTCATTTTCTGTTGTGATCACGGCTGAAATCACGCCGGCTTTTTCAGATAACTGTAAATGCACATTTCCAAGGGATGCCGGATGAAGTGAAATCTCGATCTCGGAAAAATTTTGGGACAGGTTGATCTTAACCCGTTCTGCAATCTGATCAATCATATCCTGCACATTGACATCGGATGAAAATGACATCTGCTCCGGTACAGTCTCTCCCATCATCTGTACATTTGTCTGTCCGGACGGCAAAGCATAAGAAGCTGCATCGGTATGTCCCTGCATAGACTGTCCTGTCGAGTCTCCGGCCCCGGTCTGACTCTGTGGCTTATCATCCGACACCGTATCCGCGTCATCCTCTGCCAACACATCCGTGTCAACCGTCTCATCAACAGTACCGTCAGCATCGGTTTTCCCGTTGATCTCATATGTAACAGCTGTGTCTTTGGTGCCGGAAACCACATCTGCGGCTTCGTCCCCCGCTTGTGTTCCGAAAGCATCCGCTGTTTCCACCGGCTCTTCCAAAGCATTCGGATCTGTCACCTGTTCCGGAAGCACCTCTGCAAATCCCTCCAGCATATCGGCGATCTCCGTGCCAAGCTCCCTGATCGTCGCAAACAGATTGGCATCCGTCAGCATAGCCACACTGTCACCGTCTGCAACAAGCTGTGTAACTAAAAGTGCAACATTGGACTGTACGGAAAGATCTGAAAAGGAAAGCCCCAGCTCTTCCATTGCAGCCCTGACATCATCCTCCGATACCTGCAATTTATCTGCAATCTTTTTGACGATCTTATTTTCTGCATCTGAATTATCCTTTACAGAGACATCATCACTGCCGGTTTCCTTTGTACGGGCATCATCCGATACAACAGAGCCGTCACTTTCCGTCCGGGATGTGGCAGCCTGTGTTTTCTGACCGTTTGAAAACGGATATGTACGCGATGTATTCTGTGTCATGCCGTAAACAGTCTTTGTATCACCGGATATCGGTGTTTTACCGGCATCAGCCCGGTTGTCAGCCATCCCGGATACACTCTGATCCTTAGCCATATTCATGGCATTCTGGAACATGCCGGATATATCATCGGTATCCGATGTGCCGTTTTGAGTGCCTTTGGTACGTCTTGCATAATAAATGCCCGATACGTCCTGAATAGAACTACTTGTCATATCTAAACCTCCTTTCTCTTAACTTATATCGGATCAACAAACCGATATCTTAAGAGTCCGGATCCATAATTTTTGTGATCTTGGCTGCAACCGTTGAATCCATAACACCCAAAATGGCACCTCTGTCATCAGGCTCCATCACACCAAGAATTTTGGCAACCAGATCCAGATTGTCCGTCATGCCCTCAAAGATGGCTGCTGCCTGTTTGGGCTTCATTTCCGAATATGCCTGTGCATATTCTTTGATCTCATCGGAAACGGCCTCTTTTTTTACCACTTCTTTGTAAAGGTTTTCTGCTGTTTCCGGATCCATGGACTCATAATATTTAATATATTCATCAGCCCCCGGTCCTTTTTCCGCATAGACAACCTCTTCATAAAATTCATTTTTGATACGCTGAAACTCCAATTGCTTATCTTCAAAGGTCTTTAATCTGGTGACTTCATTTTGAAGCTCCGTGATCTTTTCCGCATCGGCATTGACCGTTGCCTGTGCACTCTCTAACTGCACCTTTAAAGCTTCGACATCATTGACTGCATCTTTTAAATTGCTGTAGCCTCCATAGTCTTCATCGGTTGTCGATTCCGTTTCTTCACTTTCCGGCAGAATCTTATTTAAGACCGGAACATCCGATAAAACAGGTGCCAGCACCTGTGAGCCAAATCCACCGACATCCAGCTTGATCAAAAGTCCGATAATCCCAAGCCAGACCAATATGATAATGGCGGTTACCAGAAATACGGAAAATCCACCGCTTTCTTCATCACCAGAAAGATTGGCTTCCTCCAAAGCAAGCTCTTTTGCTCTCTGCCTGGCTTCATTTCTCTGGTTTTTCTGCTCCTGCTTTAATTTTTTCTTTTCTTCTTTTAATCTCTTTTTTTCTGCTTTGGTATCAATCACATTGTCAGCCATAAAAATCACCTATTATCTCTTGATTTTTGCCCATATGTATAACTGGTCAGTTCATCTATTTCTTTTCCTTCGGCAGCTTTTAACTCCACCTTGAAATCATCAAATGCTTTTTCTTTCAGAATTTCGTGCGTTTTACGCTCCTGCATGGCCATTTGCATACGTACCCGCTGTTCATCCAGCTTTTTCTGCGCCATTCTGACCTGTATCGTCTGCGCACGCACCTGCTCCCCGGCATAGGAAACCATTTTTTTATTTTCATCGATTTTCAGGATATCCAGCCTGTCCGCAAGCAAAAGCCTGCCTCCGTCCTCCTGAAGCTTCTGTCTGTAAGAAACCCTGTCTGCAAGCTTTTCTTCCTCGGCATTCAGCTTTGCCTGTGCCTGTGCAAACTCATTTTTGGCCTGCGTTTCCATTTTTTCTTTGATATCCAGAATGTTTTGCATCCGGTAGCGAAATCTGGCCATAAGCATGCTCCTATTTAAATCCTATTTAAAACAAGTGTAACAACTGCTGTATTTCATCCTCAAAGGATATCTTTTCATCCGTTTCCTGCAAAAGATATTCATTGACGGCATCAATCTTTTCGATTGCATAGTCGATTTCCGGATTGCTGCCCTTTTTGTATGCTCCTATATTGATCAGGTCTTCGGCGTCCTTGTATGTAGCAAGAATATTTTTGAGCTTACCGGCCGCCTTTTTATGGTCGCGGTCTGCAATCTGGCTCATACAACGGGAGATACTCTGCAAGACATCAATCGCCGGATAATGATTTTTGTGTGCCAGATGTCGATCCAGAATGATATGTCCGTCCAGAATACTTCTGGCGGTATCCGTGATCGGCTCGTTGAAATCATCCCCGTCTACAAGCACTGTATAAAGACCTGTGATCGATCCTTTATCATTTCTTCCGGCGCGCTCCAAAAGCCTGGGCATTTCCGAATAAACACTCGGCGGATACCCTCTGGTAACCGGAGGCTCACCACTTGCCAGTCCGATTTCTCTCTGTGCCATGGAAAAACGGGTCAGAGAGTCCATCATCAAAAGGACATCCTTGCCTTTATCACGGAAATACTCCGCAATCGCGGTAGCAGTCTGTGCCGCTTTTTTCCGCTCCAGGGCCGGCTTGTCGGATGTGGCAACCACGACAACGCTTCGTGCCATTCCCTCGCTTCCAAGGTCATGCTCAATAAATTCGCGCACTTCCCTTCCCCGTTCTCCGATCAGGGCAATGACATTGATATCTGCCCTGGTATTTCTGGCAAACATACCCATCAGTGTCGATTTTCCCACACCGGAACCGGCAAAGATTCCGATACGCTGACCCTTTCCGACCGTGATCAGCCCATCCACCGCTTTGACACCAAGCGGAAGAACCGTATCAATGATCTGTCTTTTTAAAGGATCCGGTGCCGGAGCATCCATCGGATAGCTCTGCAGGCAATGTACCGGCTCTCCTTCGATCGGTCTTCCAAGGCCATCGAGCGTACGTCCTAAAAGCTCTTCGCCAACCTGTACTTTTAACGGTTCACCCTCTGCCTCCACGATACAACCGCCTCCAATACGGTCTATCGCCTCATAAGGCATGAGCAGTGTATATCTGTTTTTAAAACCGACAACCTCTGCCAAAATAAATTCGCCGGCTCTGCCTTCTTTGTAGATTCTGCACAAATCTCCCATTTTGGCATCAGGACCGGCTGATTCGATTGTAAGTCCGACAACATTGACGACTTTTCCCATTTTTTTGAAATAAGTCATATCCAATGCTTTCGCATATTTTTTTATATCAAGAGTAGCATTTGCCACGTTTTTAACCCCTTTGTGCACCGTCGTATGATAACAACAGCAACTGCTTTTTCAGTTCTTTTAATTCAACACCCAGACTGCAGTCGAAAATACCACCGTCCGTCTCAATCAGGCACTGGTTTTTCTTTAAGGTCATATCCTCAATAAATTCAACATTGCAGTTGACAAGGCCGCCCTCTTCCATGATCTTGTCCTTGTTCATGCTGACAAACGGAAGATCCTCCGGTGATACATGGATCAGATATTCCTGACTGTTTTCTGTCTTTCTTAATGCATTGCCGATCAGATGTACAATGACGTCACGGTATCCGGAAAGCTCGACATCAAAAATATGTTCATAGATATTGGTCAGCGTATCAATGAGCGCCGGCTCTATCTCATCTAACTTCTGGCGGTAAACTTCGGTCAGCTGCTGCTCCTTTTGCGCATACTGCATGGAAAGCTCGTTTTCCTTATCGGCAATCTCCTGCCCGGCTCTGTTTGCGCCATCCTGATAGCCCTGCATGCTGCCTTCATTGTAGGCATTTTTCTTAAGCTCCTCAGCCTGCGCACCGGCATCCCGTAAAATGGAATCTGCCTGCTCCTTGGCCTGCTCTATCAGCTCTTCCGGGCTTGGTCCGTCATATACCGGTTCTGCCTTGATCACATTGCCCGAATCATCATCCAAAAGTGCGGATACCTGCTCAGCATCCAGTCCATCACTAAAGCCATCCGCAAATTCTTCCGGATTGTCATTTTTCATTTCTTCCTTCAGATTTTGCGAAAGCTCCGCTATCTTTTCCGCGATCCGGTCATTGTAATCGATGATCCTTGCATCATCCTCATTAAGTGTGACGTACTGATATTTTAAAAGATTGGATCCCTTAGACAACAATCTCGTCACCTCCGCCTCTGGAAATGATGATCTCTGCAGAATCCTCTAACTTGCGGATGATATTGACAATCTTCTGCTGTGCTTCTTCGACATCCTTCATACGGACCGGTCCCATAAACTCCATATCCTCCTGGATCATGGCAGCCAGACGTTTGGACAGGTTGTTGAAGATCGCATTTTGTACCTGCTCGGTAGATCCCTTTAGGGCAATCGCCAGATCGGAATTATCAACATCACGGAGTACACGCTGGATAGCACGGTCATCCAGTAACAGAATATCTTCAAATACAAACATCTTCCTGCGGATTTCATCAGCAAGCTCGGGATCTTCGATCTCCAGAGTCTCCATAATATGCTTTTCTGTTCCGCGGTCAACGGTATTGAGTATCTCAACAACAGCATCTACGCCACCGATTGTGGTGTAATCCTGATTGACAAGAGATGATAACTGTGTCTCCAGCACTCTTTCGACCTCTTTGATCACATCCGGACTCGTGCGGTCCATCGTCGCAATACGTTTTGCGACATCGGCCTGTCTGTCCGGAGGCAGGGCTGATAAGATCATGGATGACTGACTGGGTGCCAGATAGGATAAGATCAAGGCGATCGTCTGCGGATGCTCGTCCTGGATAAAGTTTAAAATCTGGGAAGCATCTGCCTTTCTGACAAATTCGAACGGCTTTACCTGTAATGATGCCGTAAGCTTGCCGATGACATCCATTGCCTTTTCTGCTCCAAGTGCCTTTTCAAGCAGCTCCTTGGCGTATCCGATACCACCCTCTGCAATATACTGCTGTGCCAGACAGATCTCATAAAACTCATTGATAACATCGTCCTTGATCTGCGGCGTGATACTGCGGGTATTTGCAATTTCCAAAGTCAGTTCTTCTATTTCATCTTCTTTGAGGTGTTTAAAAATCATGGATGATTTTTCCGGTCCCAGTGCAATCAATAAAATTGCGGCCTTCTGAACACCTGAAATCGTATTTTCTCCCATTTTTGCCATAAAAGCTTACCCCCAATCCTCAGACAGCCAGTTGCGTAACAGACTGGCAACCGCTTCCGGATTCTCGTCCACAAACTTCTCGATCATCTTGCGTGTCTCAGATTTTTCTTCCAGTTCAATATCCTCAAGAGAATCCTGCGGTGTAGACTGTAAAAGACTTTCAACCGAAAGCTCCTCTTCCGTTTCCTCTGCCTTGCTTTCTCTCATGCTCCGCAAAATAACAAATGCAAGAAGACCAAGGATCAGAACAATAATAACAACCTGTATAATATCCGATGCTTCGACATTCATTCCATCTTTGTCAATAAAGACCGGAACATCATATGCCACAATGGAAATATTTTCCGCCGGGATACCGGTTGCCGTCTGTACCAGTGTGACAAGATCTGCATCAACATCCAACTTGACCGCATCCTTATTGGCATCCTTAAACTCTTCCCATGTCATATCTGTCAAAAGTCCCTGAGCTTTGACATCTGCTTCTTTGTAAATATGCAGTGTCTTGGCTGCAACCGAAATAGACGAACTGCTATACTGGATCAGCCCTGCCGGAACATCTGTTGTCGTGATCTTTTCATTCGGAAGATAATCCTGGGACTGCTGATTGACGGTTTCTGAGGAATTATCATAATTTTCAATAACATAACTGGGGTCATTGTCGCTGTCATTGCTGGTTGTACCCGGAACCCCGCCGGTACCTCCCGTCGATTCGGATTCATACGTTTCAGAATGACTGAGCACGCCCTGTGTCTGACCGTCGGCAGGTGTATACTGATGATCCACGATCTGGGAGGACGAAAAATCCAGATCCAGATTGCTTGCCACTTCCACACTGTCATACAGATCTGTACCGAGCAAAACGGATTTAACCTCATTTTTTACCAGCTCCTCCGCTTTCTTTTTCATGGAAAGCTGGGTCGTTGTCGTCGCTCCTCCTACAGAGGAAACGTCTTCTCCGGAAAACAGGAGGTTGCCATCCGTGTCAATGATCGTAACATTGTCGGTTGTTTCATTACCGAGTGCCGACGCAACAAAACGCGCCAGTGCTGCCGCGTTTTCTTCGGTTAATTCTCCTTCAAGTTCCAGAGTAATGGCTGCATATGCTTCTGTTTTCTGCGAAATCAGGGTGCCGTCATTTTCAGGAAGATCCAGAGTAACCGTGGCATTTTTAACCGCGGAGTTGGACTCTAAGTCAGTCTCCATCTTCTGCTGGAGCAGATATACCCATCTTTTCTGTTTGTCAGATTCGGTCGTTGAAAAGCCGCCTGATGTCACATCATCAATCGTATATCCGTCTGCTGTGATCTTGTTAGCGCCCAAAAGCAGATTGGCCTGTGATTCCTGACTGTCTAAAACCGATACGATCGTACCGTCCGTGCTTGTCTTATAATCCAGACTGTTGCTTTCCAAAAGATCGACAATCTCCGCTGCCTCTGCGGTTGTCTCGCAGGTAGCAAGTGTCACATATGTTTTTCTTGTCAAAAGGGTCACCAAAATAGCCAGTGCCAGTATGACACCCGCTGCAATGGAAATGATGATCGTCTTTTGACGTGTTGTAAATTTATTCCACCATTCCAAAATTTTTTTTGGAATTTCTTTCAATCTGTCTACCAATGTAGCTTACTCCTTTTATCACATCATTTACATACAAGCATCAGATCTGCATCTGCATGATTGTATTGTAAGCCTCCACGATCTTGTCTCTTACGGCAATGGTATACTGAAGAGAGGTGGATGCCTTCTGCATGGCGATCGTCAGATCATGTGTATTTTCCGACTCTCCCATCGCAAATTTTATTTTTTCATTTTCCGCATCAGACAGATAGCTGTTGGTCTCGCTAATGTTGTTGATAGCACTGTTTAAAAGCGTCGAAAATATATCCTGATCTTCCTTGCCGGATACATTGAGCCTGGATGCCACACCATTGACGTGACTGAGCTGTCCGTTGTTGATTCCATATAAAGATTGAAGATTCATTGTCTGCCTCCGTATGAATTAGCCCTTTGTACGATTAGTTACTTGCCATTTCCAGTCCCTTGACTGCCATATTCTTACTTGTGTTGAAAGCCGTTGCATTGGCTTCGTAAGAGCGGCTCGCATCGATCAGATCCGTCATCTCCGTGATGACATTGACATTGGGATAATATACATAGCCATCCTCATCCGCATCCGGATGATCCGGCTCATATGCCTTGATCAGATCCGTCTCTGTATCGGCAAATGTACCTGTCACCTTCACTCCCTGACCGGTATAAGAGCCTTTTGCCTTGTGAAGCGCATCTGCAAAGGACTGTCCTCCCGTCCTCTCTTCAAACACAACAACCTTTCTTCTGTAAGGTGTTCCGTCTGCTGTACGTGTCGTATTGACATTGGCCAGATTTTCGGAAATAACATCCATACGATAGCGCTGCGCTGTCAATCCGGATGCATTAATATCAAATGAATTGAATATGCTCATAAAAAATTCCTCCGCTCAATCCTATTTCATGGCACTTTTCAGATTGGAAAACTCATTGTTGATGCCATCCATCAAAGCCTGATAGCGAATCTGGTTTTCTGCAAGCTGAACCTGCTCTGTATCAATATCCACATTGTTCTGATCTAAACGATAAGAATAATCACCATAGTCCGTATAAGCAGATACATCCAAGGACCCCTTCCTCAGATTGGATACTCTGGCATCCATGCTGCTACCGTCAGCGCTTTGGATCGCTTTTTTGAGTGCATCCTCAAAGTCGATATCCTGACGCTTGTAACCGGGGGTATCATAATTGGCAATATTGTTGGCGATCAGGTCATTGCGGATCCAGGAAGCGTCCGCAGCCTTGCCAAGTACATTGACATAGTCATATGCATTTGAAGAAATCATATTGTCCTCCTTGTGAAACGGCAATGCAATAAAAAAACCTGCCTTATTACATTATAATTTATTTATTGAAAAACTCAAGAATTTTTACTCAAAAAACATGGTCCCCGCTGTCCGGTTATTTTCGGGAATAAAAACCCGCACATAAAATTTTGCAAATAATAAAAGGATCTACCAACTGTAAATCCTTTTACTTTCAGCAAATCCTTTTGCCTTATTGATTATTGTATTGAAGCTTCCGCTGTCGATGATCACATATCCTGCATATATTTTTTGCGGTATTCCTCAATTTCTTCATATGCTGCATCATTGACGACCTTGATATAGGTGCCTTTCATACCGGAGCTTCTTGATTCGATAATGCCGGCACTTTCAAACTTGCGCAGCGCATTGACGATCACACTCCGTGTAATGCCTACCCGGTCAGCGATCTTGCTGGCAACCAAAATGCCCTCCACACCATTCATCTCATCAAAAATATGTACGATCGCCTCAGCCTCTGAAGAAGACATTGTACCAAGAGCGGCCTTTACCACATGATGTTTGCGGGATTCCTCTGCATTTTCCTCATTGACGGAGCGCAGCATCTCAAGTCCCACAACCGTCACTCCATACTCTGTCAGGATAATGTCATCAATATCGTACTGATCATTGCACTTGTATAAAAAGAGTGTGCCCAGACGCTCACCTGCGATTTCGATTGGAACGATCACTGCCTGATACTTTATGTTGTCGGTTGTTTCAAATCCAAGTGTGGACAAATTGACATTTTCTTTGGTACTCAGCACTGACAAAAAACGATCATTGAGCATCGGATCGATAAAACAGCCTACATCTCCTTCAATGAGCTCTGTAATCCGGTCTATTTCCGGTCTCTCTCCTACCCCCAGAATTTTGCCCTTCCTGCTGATCACAAGAACATCGGATAAGAGGATTTCTTTCATCACATCACAGATATCATTGAAAACAACCTTACTTGAATTATTATTGTGCAACAATTTTCCGATTTTTCTGGTTTTATCCAGAAGCTGTACACTGCTCATTTGTCATTTCACCCTTTGTAAAACCATATGTTTGTTGATACATTACCATATAAATCCAGTGTAGCATTATTTTCACACATATGCAAACAAAAAGTGAAATTGTCTGAAAATTTATTTCTTTACATTCTCTACGTATCCGCATTTTTCATCGGCACAGCAAAGCTTATTTCCCTTTTGGATCAGTACATTACCGCACTTCGGACATTTTTTGTCTGTCGGGCGCTGCCATACCATAAAATCACACTCCGGATAGCCCTCACAACCATAA
>OQVU01000333.1_pt1 | contig 17046 bp, 9 predicted proteins | sample 1691611 | NCBI WGS metagenome assembly OQVU01 (sample SAMN03418272, study PRJEB22391) | human gut metagenome | biome: human-gut; feature: organic feature; material: feces | host: Homo sapiens | place: Tanzania | collected 2013-01
GCTTCCTCATGAATATTTGTCACCTGTCCGGTTGTATATGTTGCCAATAAACCTCTTGGATTGCCTACTACTCCTACGTCAACTCCTCTTTCAGGACGTTGGCGAGCCAACTTCAAGTATGGACTCTTTTCACCTGGGTCTAATGATACAACAAATATACACCAATCATATTTACTGCTGTACTGAACAATACGAAGAATATCACGATCACGGTCAGCTGTAATGTTACCATTTTCATCACAAAGGAAAACTTTTCCTGAATTTGCACCAGCAAGTACATGATAATTGGTCAAAGCAAGACCATTTTCATTGATAAAGAATCCGGTTCCGATTGATGTTCCCCGTTCACTCTCTGTCTGTATTAGGAATGTAGACGGAGCCATATACTTGAAAAGGGTCTGCTTCGTAAAAGGTCCGTTAGGAGCAGGGTGACCAGAGTCTATTACTAATGTGTCCTTATCCTTATAATTCACATAGCTTCTGTAAGCCGCTATACTGTCCTGACAATATCCATCATTAAGCATAGCGAGTTGTTTAAGCAACAGATATCCATTAAGTTTTTTATACTCCACATTTTCTGTCACTGTGACATAAGAACGCACAAGATCTGTGCTTGCATGCGTGAAGTAAGGTTTCGTATCGTGACTGTCGGCTATAAGATGTACGTTTTTGCCTATCACATTAGCATTAAGGAACTCGATAGTTTTGTTGTTGGCTGTGATGCCAAGTAACTGTACCTTCAAGCCATTCTTTAGAGTGAGTGTTCCGTTCTGGTCAACGCTCTGCACTACTCCGTCGTAAGGCAGATGGTGCTTGTTTGGGAACATTGTCTTGTAAGAATACCATACAATTCCTGCCAGTATCACGACAATGGCGGCAATGATAAGCGGTTTCTTGTTGCCGTCGTCTCTTCTTCTTCTGCCTGAAGCAGAAGGAGTATTATTTCTTCTTGCCATAAAATCTATGATTTTTTAATATATTTTTATTTGAATCTTTTGCTTTAATATCCAGTAATTCCCCGACAATTCTAATTCACCTTCATGTTCCGTTACTATTTTTTGAGGAATTCCCTCGGGACGAGACAATACGTCCACGCAGTTTGTTTGATAATAAAGCGACGAAATGAATCCCTTCATAGCCTCTATGTCAGGATTAAGTTGCAGTACTGCCTTAGTCGCACTCTTCACCCAAAGGCAGTAGAAGTAGCCCTGCGATTGCTCGGAAAGGTCGTCCAAGGCGAAGCGTATGGGATCAACTCCCGAAGGAGACGACACATAAAGCCTCTTGCCTGGCTGCAACAACTGGGCACGCTGTTTTTGTCGCTCGTCCACGACCGTATTCTTCTGCACGGCATTGGCAGTCCGAGTGGTCCGTTCCGTGCCGGAGGACGTGGTGGGCTTGCCTTTCTCCGTTGCCAAGGCAGATAGGTGCGCCATTTCACTCTCCATAGTGCGAATCCTTTTTTCCTGTTCACCGACAGTCCGCGCAAGCGTCTCAACATAGGATGCGAGTCCGCGGTTGGCTTCTTCAAACTTTTCGACACGCTTTGAGAGAGCCGTCACATCGGAGTCAGCCGTCGGAGCAGGGCGTCGTGATGTCTCGCGCCGTTGCCTGACACGCTGGTCGGTCGCGTTGTCGATAGTCTTGCGCAGGTCATCAACCAACTTGTAAAGTTTTCCGTTGGCGGCAAGCACCACGCAAACAACGACAAAGATAACCAATAGCAAAAATAAAATGGTCATATATCCTACTCTTGATTTTTCTTTGCTACCTCAGTTCAACCACGGCTTTCTTCACGATAGTCCAACCGTTTCCAGTCTTGCGCACACGTCCCGACTTCACGGTGGCGATGGTCTTGGCGCTTGCCGACTTCGACTTTACCTCCACTGCACTTGCCACGGAGTAGGCAAAGTTAGAGATGAGATAGAGTTGTGCGTTGGGTGCGTCGTTCACCTTGAACGTGCCCTCATTGCCAGACACGGTGAGCACAAACACCGTATACTCGTCGCATGCCGACTGCATGTCGTCGCTCGGGAACACCATTCCGTTGAGAATGTTGGCATAGAGTACAGTGTTGCTTGGTTTCGTGCCGGCAAACGAGTTGTTGACATTGGCGTTGGCAGCCGTAGAGTTGACGTTGGCAGCCGCCTGCTTGCGACAGTCCTCCAAGTCATTCTGCAGTTTGATGTTCTGCTGTTTCAGGACTTCTACCTCAGCCTTGAGGTTGGTCAAGCTTTCGTGTAATACCGCAATCTCCTTTTCCTCATCGCTTAACCCATCTCCAACCGCTGGTTTTGGTTGTCTGCCTGTTGAATTCTTGCGCGAGGCGAAGAAGATAACCACCACTACTGCCAAAGCAATAAGTACCCACATCATCTTTCCGCCCGAGAAGAATCCAACCTTCCCATCGTCCTGCTTGCTGTCTGAGTCGTTGCCTTGTGCCTGTGGCACATAGCTGTCATTGTTGTCACAGAGAGTGTCGCCACCCTCTTGCGAAGGATCCACATTCTGCTGCTGTGACTGCTGTTGCGACTGAGTGCCTTGCACCACACCACGGTTGCGGTCAGCATTGGCCTCTGGCTTCATCAGTTGGACATCGTTAACCCCACCACTTGGCTGCACAGGAGTCTGTTGCGCTTTATTCGCTGCTTCGGCCTTCTTCTGAGCCTCAGCCCTCTTCCTGGCAACCTCCATCTTGGCTTTCTTCTCTGCCTCGGCTTTCTTTTTAGCAGCATCTGTCGCAGCGTCTCCAGCCTGAGCCTTATTGTCCACCTGTGCGCTCTGTGCCTTGTCCGGTCCTTGTCTCATCAATCCGCTGCCGTTAAAGGCTGCGGATTGATGGGTAGAGAGCAACAAAGCGAATGCTATTGTTGATAATACATACTTCATAACTATTACTATTTAGATGCTGCATACAAGCCGTTCTTCAACGGCCAGAAAAACATTGTCTCACTTACATAGTCGGCGTTCGTGTTCCTCGACATGAGATCGAAGCTCTGTGAAGCCTCATTTTCAAGTTTATTCACAAGCTCGTCCGTGAAGATAATGCCAAACTCCTCCTTGAAGAAACGCGTTATCTTCTTGTCGCGCACAAACGCATCGAGGAACTTGTCATACGACTTGAGAACGTCGTTCTTGTATTTCGGAACATCCTCGTACTCGAGTTCGTCACCAATCTCCTTGTCAATGCCGAACACACAAAGCGGTTCCTTGTCGTAATCGCGTATATTCTGGAGCGAATTGTGGTTCAGGAGCATAGCGCCCTGTGCCGTAACCTCCTTGGCGTTATTTTGGAAGCTAACCTTGAAATTCCTTGGCATCTTGCACTTATCGCCCGAAAGCGACTCCATGAAAGCAGACAGAAGCATCTTCACGATGTCCTGTACGTCGCTTTCGTTGTCGCTGATGATGTGGATGTACTTTGCACCCATACCCGAGAATTTGATGGTCGACGGAATAGTGATGTGGCGCTCCGTGAGAACCTGTGCCACATGGTAGAGAATGGCACCGAGATGCACGCAGAGAACCGGCATGAGCTTGTCCTTGCTCTGGCGTATATAGCCTGTATACTTGAACTCGTCCTCATAGCGGAAGATATAGCTCATGAGGTCGGCAGACTTTTTCACCAGGCTCTTATACTGCTCATATCCCTTAGAACGGTCATCGGAAACAAGCAGAGAGTGGCTGGCAAGTTTCGTCTCGAAGTCTTTGACGAAGCCATTGTCCTTTTGATTGTTGTTAACGAGATGCTTGCCGTCGCCCCATATGTCGTCACCAGCAAACTTTGATGATGTGTAGAAGAACTTTTTGTTTTCAACGTCAGCAAACAGCATATCAGTAGTGCCACCACCAATATCGATGTTGAGGGCGTTATCGGTGAAGTTGCCGTCATTCGAAATTATAGAATAGTAAGGAGCAATCGACTCCGTCACACGCTCAATCACCACATTGCCTCTTCCCATTATCTTGTCGAAAGCCTCCTCCCAATAGGCTGCAATCTCATTGCGCACGGTGCGCTTCATTGTATATGGGAACGTGATGAACACCGTGAAACTCGTGCGTGGATCCTGGAGCAGCATTAGTTTGTTCTTTATCATCCACGCGTTCTGATAGCAGAACGCCCTTACACGGTTCTGTTTTACAGTCAACGGTTCGTTCGTGTTGCCCTCCTCGATGTCCCACTTGATATTGGTATTGTACTTCTCCTTGGGTAGGTCGACAAGTTCCTTCAAGAAGTTGAAGCCGATGTTGATATCGGCGAACAACTGTGGATTGGCAATCTTGTCGAAGCCATTCTGCGGATCGAAAGTCTCACAAGTCACGGTACGGAACGGATAGGCAACGTTGCTCTGATCGCCCAAAAGTAATGGCACAAATTCGCGATCTAACGATGTGATATACGGACTCATCATATACATAGAGTTACGGTAGTCATCACCGAAATTACCCTTGTCCAGATTTATTTTGTTGAGCATGAGCACCTGCATGTCGTCACGTGTTATCTCAAGGCTCTTGGGATCTCCGCCACCGTCTGTTGAGAAGCAGATATAAGTATTTGTAGTACCGAAGTCGATGCCAACAACCGTGTCGCCGCCACCGTCAGCAGGAGTGATTTCCTTGAAGTTAGGCAACAACAGAGCTTTTGCGCCGTTTGTCTCCACCTCGCAGATGTCAAAGGTCTGCTTCAACTCGTCGTAGCGTCCGCCGTTTGTTAAGCGGCTCTTGCTTACGACATCAGCCACAACCTCAACCTTGCCGTCTTTCAAGGCATAGTAACGTGTCGTAACTTGCTTCTTGGCGTCGAGCACAAGAACCGAGTAGATGTTTGGTACCGCGTTGCCCAGGATGCGATAAGACGGGAAAACACCTATGGAGAATACATTAGGATAATTCTTCAATTCTACGATGTCGTCCTTATAATAGGTATGTACAAGCTCTATATACGGACGTCCCTTGAACTGCACTGGTATGGTGAGGTGTACATTCACCGTCTCCTTGTCCAATTCCTCAAGTTTGATGGAAAGTCCATGTACACTGTCGTCCACGAAGTCGGATGGCTTGAAATATTCGAATATCTCCTTTCGCAACGGCAACAGATAGTCACCGTTGCCAGCCGTTTGGATGCCGAAGGTCATGAAATTGTCGGTGTCAACCTTATAGCCAACCTTAATTATCTTTTCCTGAAGGAAGTCGGTATCGGTGAGATATGGATATCTTATGTTCTGTCCGCCAGGGAGTATACGGCTATCAAGCGGCTCATCTGGGTTGCGCACAATGTCGACACCGTTCGGCAATGGCTTACCAGCGACATAAGTAGCACCGGTTATGCCACCCTCGAAGAGGACAAGAGGACGGTTGACGTTTCCGTTGTCCACAGTTGCGGCAATCTTGTAATCGTCAGAGATATTAGTGCCATTTTCAGTGACACCACCAATGATATTTTCACCTCCATGAGTTTCCCCATTGCTCTTTGTCGCAAGGAACAGCGTTTGTGCACCGCCCATACCTAAGATATCGATCTCGGTCATATCGGCCTTTACACAAGGATAGTCGTTGCGGAACTTAGCCACGTCATACGGATTTGCCCCAGTTATGCCTACAAACACATTTCTCATATTCGTATCATATACATCCTGGTTGCGGTATATATACTTGAAGAACGACGTATCCCTCATACCCGGCACATTGCGGAAAGCCACATAGTATCGTGTGAGCATCGTGCGAAATCCGAGGTCGCGCTTGTACAGCGGCGTTGCCACAGCATTTGGCTGAGAATAGTCAGGAAACAGTTGGTTACCAGCAAGTCCGCAAGCGTTGGTGATGTTCTTTACGCGCTGCCAATTGGGCGAGGTATACACAAGTGTAAACGGCGAGGTTCCACCTACAAGCACACCATTATAATATATAAGGTATATATCCTTGACACAAAGGTTGAGGGCGAAGTTCTCAAGGCTCTTGCCGAGTATCTGGTGACCCTTGCTTTCACTGCCCTTCAAGGCTGTTATATTGTCGTTAACATTCCATGTCTTCAGCTCTATAGCATCACCATAAAGATAAATGAACTCAAGGAAATCAAGACATTCTGATACGAGTTTGCCATATGCCGAATTATCGTCAGCCCCGTCTGCCGAGCCGTTCACCATCTCAAAGGCTGTCTTGAAGAGAAAAATGCGTGCGAACGGTGTAGGTATGGAAGTGCCCATCTTAGAGAGCGCAATGCCAGAGCCTACAGTGTCGGTGATATGTGGCACACGGTTGGTATCGTACGCAATGGTCTTCTCCCAGCCGCTCAGATTTAGGTTGCTCTCGGCTGGATAAAGAGACTTATTTATATTGTTGAATATCTTAGCCATAATTACTTCTTCTTTTTGATTTCACTAAACAGTTCATACATCTTGCCAGATGCCTCATAGTAGGTTTCAAGCAGTATCTGCTCATCATTGTCCCATGTGTTACCTATCTTCCTGAACACATCATTACAGTAAGCGGAGAAGTCCTTATAGACGGCTCCCCTACTGAATATTCCGCCTGTAGGAGCCTCGTAGCCCACAACATACTCATAGAGATCATTGGCGACAACCGCCTGTGAGTCTTCATTGCGCGGTTTGTGGAGGAACGGCTTGAATCCGTCCTTCTGGCATGCCATCTCGTCGAGCCAGCTATTGAAGTCGTCGATGAACTCTTCAAAGTGCTTGTACATTCCGCTTCCCACCTTCGAACCGAGTCTAAGAGTCTTATAATAGGCCTCCTTCTCCGGTATTGTGTCGTTTGCTACATAGTCCTTGTAGTACTTGAAAGTGAGTCCCATTGTAAAAAGGAATTGCAGATAGTCCTCATAGTCATCAGCGTCAAAATTGGTAAAATTGAACTTCTCGCCGGCATTTATATTTTTAGGAAGACCATACTCGCGATACTTGGATGCCTCAAGCGTGGCTCTGTCCTTGCAGATAAAGTCGAGTACACTCAGTGCAGAGAGGAACTCTACTATATGGGCATCGTTCTTCTGCGTGTCCCGACCTTCTGAATAAGGCAGATTCGTCGTCTCATCGTCGCCGATGAAGTAGGCGGTCGTCAGCTTGTCATAAATGCTCTTGCCGTTCTGGTCTGGCTGTGCGTAGTATGACAATGCTGCCTTCTGCTTCGAGTTGAATATGTTAGAGTTGATAGCACCTCCCTGCGGAGTGTTGACCTTGAAGTAGGGCATCACGATGCATCCTCCCACCATCGCATTGTCGAATCCGGCAATGCCCGAATAGTGTATGGCATCGACGATACGCGGGAATCCCGACGAGCCCGTGCCGCCGAATATGGAACTGATAATAAACACACGATCGCGTGTTGCATCGAATGTGTTGCAAAAGCGCTTAAATTCGGCATCCTCCTTAAGGTTTTCAAATACAATGCTACCAATGTTAGGGTTGCCCTTGAAGCCCATGGAAAGCTCAAGGTTAAGCTCCGTGAATGGATGTGAGCCTTCAGGAAAATCCTGCGGTTCGTCATTATAGAGCGAGGCGAGCAAATCCTTTGTAAGGTATGTGTTGCCCATCATATTGGTGTAGTCAATGTAGTCTGCAAATGTTCCCGCCTTTGTCTGGTCATCAAGGCCGAAGGTGAACTCATAACTCGGTTTCACTCCCACATCCGCCTTTCCGGCGAGCGTGGCTACATCAGACAGATGTCGTATTACGGGATGGAAGAAGTTGCGATCGCCCGCGTTGAGTTCCACTCCCTCATACGCCTTGTTACGTATAGCTGTATAAGTTTCAAGCAGATCGATTGTTCGCTTCTTGTCGCCGTTATCCTTGTCGTAGTCTATGATGAGCGGAATGATGTTGGTCCCGTCAGGAATCTTCTCAATGCCCGATGCAAGACAGAACGTGAGGCTTCTTAGCACTCTTGCACCAGTTCCGCCTATTGCAAAAATAAATACGTTCATAATCGTTATTTTATTATGTCTATTTAGGTTATTAGAAAGGAATATGTGTAGCGTGTGTTGTTAATTTCTTAACACATAATGAGATAACAAAGAAAAGAACAATAGAAACAACAACATTGCTTATGTTCAAGCCGTATGTAACATCACAGCCATTAGAAAGAGTGTCTATAATCTGTGTTGTGGTGTTAGACAGACTATCTTGTCCAGCTGTGTCATTTACTGGTATTTGGGTACTGAGTTCACTTCTATGTTCTTCAATACTTTTAAAAACTCCTGTCATAGCATCACTATTGCCAATTACCGACATCTGGGTAATTATAAAGGTTAATACGGCATCGGCAAAGAGAGTTGCCAACCAGACGCCAAGATTGGCAAGGCGATTTACTGCCATGCCTATCCAACCGTAAAACACTATAGCTGCCACGATTGCAATAGCAAGAGCGATGAGGAAGGCATGAGCAAAACCTCCATCTGAACAGAAATAATGTTCAAGATAACCATTGGGGTCATTGTTGAGCCATGTCTCACATTGTGAAACTAAAAAATAGATTTGTTCCATTTCGTTTTATATTTAAATTGATTTTATTTACGTTTAAGTAACAATTCTCTATCGTAGATATTGAAGTCGGTTGATGATAGAACTCCGTTCATTATACCATTTATGAAATAATTGAAGAAGAACGTTGATTCGTCGGCAAGTCCCTGTATAAAACGCAAATCGTTGTCATTACTTACAATCGTACTTGTTATCCATGCTGGTGTAAAGTAAGGAATAGTGATGTGAACCTTACTGCCATCACTTGTGCCTTTGAGACGATTTTTATCAACCTTCACTATAATTGCATTTCGTAAGCTGTCTACAACTGTTTCGGCTTTATATGGTGTACCGTCAATAGTCACTTTTGTATTCTTTGCAAGGTCTCCTTCTGAGAGTTTATAGTTCTTAAATGCGTCGAAACTAATATGGAAATTAATACCATTATCCTTGTCACTCTTTATTTTGCTACGGTCGTAAACAACCGTATTGTTCTTATCTATGGAGAGCACTACATTTCCATCCGTTCCAGCATTTATACTAAGATATTGATTTATCGGTTTGGACTCTATGAAATGTATTTCGTTTTGGGGACGCAGTTTAAAAATACTTTGCTTCTGTCGTTTGATTAAATTCTCCTTGAAATCGGACACAACTTCTGGCTTGCCTATAGCTATAATATAGAAAGAGCGCAAAGCATCTATTGGCTTGTGAGAATTATCATAACAATAATATACACCTTTAAAGTCGCTTACTAAACGATATACCGAAACACCTAACCCTTTTCCCTTGAAAACAGCAGAAATGCTATTTGTAAGTTCCTGGCGGTGGTTGATGTTGTAATCGGGTGTCTTTCTTATCTCCGCATCGGGTCCGCACATTATTCCGTCGGTGACGAAGAAGGCTATCTTCGGTTTCTTCGAGGCGTTGACATCGCCGACAATGCGCTTCATGTCCTCATTGAGAAGTGACTGTCCCACATAGTGTATGGCGTTATTGGTAAGTTTGCCTATAAGTTCAGAACCGGTCTTTATCACCTCGCCAGAGTCGCCAACACAACGGGCTTCCGTTCCGGGATATACGCTCATTAGGTCAGCAAGGGCATCAAGATACTGCCTACCGTGCACATAGCCCTGCATGCTGACTGAGTTGTCGAGGTAGATGGTAGCAAGCTTTGGGGAGACGGTTGTCGTGAGTGCTCCGGCGACCGCTAAAGAATCTTTTTCAGGTCCGTCTTCACCAGTTTTGCCATGTTTACAAATAAAAAACGCCACCACTCCAATGACGCACACCGCCAGTACTATAAGCGGCAATAACTTGGCGGCATCCCCTTTGCCGGAGCCGCCTCTTGCCGAGCCGCCACCATGGTTTCTACGATTGTTTCTCATAATTGTTATGGTTGTTTATTTCTTGCTATTGTTGTACTGTTACTTCTGTCTTCGGATTCTTGGTACCGTAAGCTACACCCATCTTCTTTATTTCTACGATAGTATCCTTGGCTATGCCGAGATCCACGAAGTCAGTGTTCTCAACATTATCATACTTTGTTATCGGCGTGAATGGGCGGGCATACACAAGCTTATAACCGAGCTTAGCAACAAGCTTTTGCAGATATTCCGACTTGGCAGCAAGTTCCTTCTCGATGTCCTTGTCAATGTCTGCCAACATCTTACCCATCATATAGGCATACTCGTCGGCCATGATGACAGCACAACCGCTGTACTGTTCGAACACGTCACGGTAGAGTTTAGCTTGGAGTTGCCAAGTCCACATGCTTTCTTTCTTCTGGCTCTCAAGCAGACGGTCAATCCATCCATTCCTCGGGACAAGTCCTGTCGCTGCAAGCATACGCAGCTCAGCCTCGTACACCTCATGCAGGTTCTTTATCTTTGCACAAGACGAGAGAAACTTGCGGTTGACGCGTGTCATATAATAGCAGAACGTGTCGCGGTCTCTGCCATTCTCCACATACGCATTGTACAGCTTTGAGGCAAGCTGCTCCACAGCGTTCACCGTGTCGAACATTTCCACGGCAAGAGCTGCATACTCGCTGCACGAGCGGTAGAACACGAGTCGCGTGTTGTATTCCTTCGACTCCTCATCCTTGCGCACTATAGTGGCGTTGAGATCGTTTATCGTTTCAAGAGCTTTCTCTTTTGCCTCCTTCTCGCGCTTGCAGTCGCCCTCAAACTTGGCGGCTTTCTTCACAGCCTCTTCGTGCTGCTTCTTCATTATCGCCGTGTCCTCCTCCCACTTCTTGGCATTCCTGTCATTGAGCTGTTTTATCTCCTCCTCATGGTCGCGCTTCAACTTCGCCATCTGATCGTTGGCGGCCTTGTTAACATCCATTTTTATTTTATCTACATTTGCCAACTCGTCCTTAACCGTTGTGACAAATGCCTTGAGCGCCTCATACACACCATAGAGCTTGTCCACGTTTATTTCCACTTTTTCTGGCAGAAGCTCAACGCCCTCGCCTTCTTGCTGTTGCTGCGGCAAGAAAGCGAACATACGTGCAACAAGATCATTCGCATCGTTTAATGCACTTTCGCTCTGCTGCGAGGTTGACTCCGAAACTGTCTGTGAATCGGGCTCAACAAAAGGAGCAATAAACTTAACCCAATATATATTTTTGCCCGGTTTCACTTTTTTCCACGCATTGCGATTACTTCTTGGTTTTTCCGTAGAAAACGTCACTGGCAAATCCAATGACAACTGCACATCCACATTACGTTTCAGTTCATCATCGATGTATTTTCTTATGCTTTCATTTCCACCATAATACCTTACTATTTCGTCAATATAATTGTTCGAAAAAGCCTTATTTGTCGGAAATTTGACTATCTGCATAAGACAAATAAGCTGTTTCTGCTTACCAATTCTTTGCTCATAGCCCTTAAACTGGCTGGGGGGATTCTTATTGACACTAAGTTTAAAGTCTTTAGCGTCAACAACAGCGGATTTCTTTTTATTACTCTTATCTGCGGATTTCTTTTTTAATCGAATAATACTAATAGTCACACCAGCCCCAATCAGCAATGCAAAAACAGCAGCTACAGCAACCCACCAGGCTGGCACACCGTCATCTGTAATCTCTCCAAACTTTACTGTGACAACCGTTGGCAGCTTTTTCGCACAAGCCACAACAACATTGACGCTGTCTGCATTAGCCGGTTGGCTTACGATCATGCATCCGCCCTTGTCAAGTGTCTGGCTGAACGAATCGTTCATATACACGTCAATGTCAGCTGACGTGTTGTTGAGCAACAGATTCTTGCCGTCGGCAAAAGACACAACAGCAACAAGCATGTTCTTTTTAGGATTCTCCTTCTTATAGTTTTCCAACTCCGTCATGCTCCCGAAAGAACTGATGGCGACTTTGCCTACTTTGGGCATTTTCTTGAAGAACTGCGACATCTTCTCATTTGGCTTCAACACTGGCTTGAAGTCGAACCACTGACCGTTGCCTATGCTAAGCTTGACGGTCTTCAAGGTGTCATCCACACATCCGTCTACATAGATTACCACATTCTTGCGGAGCTGTATCTTATGCTTCGTCGCAGAATCGGTAAACTCAGTGTCAGCACCCTGATAAAGGTATGTGACAGGTTTATTGTTTCCTGCCTTGACAATGCAAGCGATGGAAACGAATAGAAGAAACAATAACTTTCTCATACAATATTTCTTTTATATTTTTATTTAAAATTAGAACCTACGCTTTTTGTTCTTGTCCCAATTGTCATACCATTGTCCCGTCTGTTGTGGAATATTTCGCTCATCTGTCTGCTTCCTTTCCTTATGCGGATTTGGACGACTAACGGTTGATGTGCTTGCTGCAGACTTCGACTCCTCGTCGGTTGTGGCGAATACATACGCCCAGTCGTTCTCTTCCGTGATGTCACGCGTCTGTATGTCGAGATCAGAGCGGCGTTCGGTCATACCCGTGTCAAACGTTACACTGCATGTGGCGAAATTGTTTCTGCCCACATCGATGCCTATGCTCTGTGTGAGCTGCGTGACGGGGATGCCCGTTAAGTAGTTAACCTTATAACGGTTCTTCTCCGATAGCAAGTCGTCGCCTGTTCCGCTACCCATAATCTGATAGAACGACACGGTTTGTCCGTCACCGTCAAAGAGACTCTCTATGTCGATGCTACCATGCACCATATTGTCATCGCCGAAAACGCTGTTCTGGTTGAGCAGCACCTTGAGGATAGAGTCGGTTCCGGTGGTCTGTTTGAAGCCATAAGCACTTGTAAGGCGTGAATTGTCAAGCGTGACAAGACCGTTGTATATGCCATACCAACAAGCACCATAAGCCACGGATGTCTTTACCTCCTCGTCATCAAAAATGTTAGGTATTTTAACACGGCGCGAGTGACTCTTTACAAACGTCTCTACCATTGAACGTATTCCAGGAAACATTGTACTTCGCCCAGCAAACAGAAGTTTGTCTATCGTTACGGGCTTCACTTCAAGATACTTGAGAATCTCTGCTACAGCGTCCTTAACACGACTGTACACAAAGTCAATCAATTCTTTCGAGTCGAGCAGTTTCTGCAATGTCTTCTTCGTAAAGTCCACTTCCTCCATTGCCGAATCGTCTATATCTCCGAACGAGCCTAACATGTTGTTCACATTATGACAGAAGTACTCCTTGTCATACAAAGCGCCGAGTAAACCAGCAGCAGAATTGCCGAGCTTTACGGGGTCAGCGCCACAACGATTGGCATTGATGATGTTCTTCTTCAGGTCGAGAATGGCCTCAAGAATCTCCGTCTTATGCTTTTTCTCATAGTCGTGGCGTTTGTTCTCGTTGTCAGATACCATGGTGAAGATATATTCCATAAGAGCCACGTCAATATTGTCACCTCCGACAGCGTAGCCAATGCGTCCAAGAGTGGATATATTATAATAGGTGGAACCATTCTTGCTGGTGTAGGTGATGCGGAACACGGTGAGATTGATTGTCGCTCCGCCCATATCGTACACCATGACAGTCTCCGTGCCCGACTGCTTTTGACCGAACGTCTTTCGCAAATAGTTGAACAACACGCCTTCCGCCTCGTATATGAAACGAATCTCCTTGAACTTGCCGAGACGCTCCACGCTCGCTATCATATCCTCAATCTTCGGCAAGGTGTAGTTGTTTGGTATGGCAACAACGGCGCGCTGCGGGCATTCTCCATTGTCCGTGACACGCTGTCGGTCGGTGCCAGACATATTGTTAAGATACTCCATAAGGTCGCGGTCGAGACCGCGCATAAGCATATGAGCAAGGTCAACACCGGAAAACTTCAGCGTCGTGCCGCCTGCCATCACCCCTATTTTGTCCTCCTCAGCCTTCTTGTAGCCGAGCAACTTCTTGATACTCTGGAATCGCGGCATATTGCGCGACGCTCTCCAGTTGCGGTCGGCTGCGATGCCATACTCATAGTCAACGCCCGGAAGGAGCATATCAATAGACTTACCGGCAAACGACTTATTGAAGATGATGCGCGACGGTATGATTTTTGTCATTGTCCTGCCTCGACTCACCTCTACAAGTGATATGCTCGGATCGTTAAGCGCGCCGCTCGGATTGCCCACTGCTACACATGAACCCGATGTTCCGGGGTCGAAGCCTACCCATGCGCGTCCGAGGTCCTCAATGAAGTAGAAGTCGTACACCTCCGGCGAAATACCCGCGTCGGTGTGCTTAAACAATCCTCCGACGGATGTTTCCACCTTAAAGTCTATCATCACACTACACGTATGCAGTTGACGCACATCTACGATGTCTGGGTTTATGTTGATGTCAAGTTCGAAACTGAATTTATTGCCTTTAAGTGGAATGTAAAGAAAATTGTTACATTCTTTTCCGTTAACATAATAGCTGAATCCGTCAGGTTTGGTTTCTTGCAATCTAACATATAGTTTCGTCATACCACCAATAGTCATCTTTCGACAACATTCCACACTTCCGCTAACCTTAATTCTATTTAGGTTATTGTCTTTTACATAGAACCAACACGGCAATTCCACCGCACCTCTGTCCTTTGTTACGCTGACATACTTTTGGGCAAAGCGAGAAATGTTAACCACAACTTCCTTCTTTCTTCCCAACCAATACATTATTACAATAATAATGATAATAGATAGAGTAATTAGTACAATAGTCATTGTTCTTCTGAATTCTTGATCTATATATGTTATGCTTTCTTTAGCTATGATTTGTTGTGAAGTCAATGATACGGGTAAAACCGAATTTCCTTCACTGTCATGTGACATCGTGAAAAATATATACTTAACAGTAATATCTCCTAAAGAAGACTGGCCCAAATCCATCGATGTTTGGGCAGGAATTTCATATTCTCGTTTTTCTGTAAGTAATTTTGCGATTTCGTCATCTCCACGCACTATAGTACGATATGAAAGTAATTTTTTTCCTTCCAATATCATAACACCAATACTGTCTATTGTTGTTGCCTTATCTTTATCAAATGTAATATTAGCTTCGCTAAGATTAAATTGGTTTCCTCTCTTTTGGCTTAATTCAAGACTGCTATTCAGATAAAGTTGAGACTTCATTACTATATCTTTATGAATAAGCCTGACACCTCTTGCCCCTAAATCGCCAGCTTGAAAATGTAAATATTCTGCCTGAACAAACGGCGCACGCATTGACTTGATTTGGCGCTCAAAATATGCCATTATATGCGATTTGCCAGAAATCAAACTATATAGCGTATTCTTGTCATCCTGATCATTGTTACTGTATTGACCAGACTTAAAATCACTGACAAGAATTAAATAATATTCATTTGCCGTTTCTTCTTTAGAAATGAAGTTCATAATTAGCGGATATACAAAATGCGACATTGTAATACCACTATTATTACTAATCATAATATGAAGCGGATCTTGACTATTAAACAAAGGACGTAGGCAATCTCTAAGAAAAGTCGGAAGCGACATTTTGTCTTGCCGTCCATCATACGCAGTCACACGTTCGCCATTAATATATCTTTCCCTTTTATGAATTAAAGATTTTGTCACATCCTTAAAAACATATTGCTCTGACTTACTTCCATTCCAACATTCTGAGTGAATTCTTCCATATTCGCTATTCATTTTATGACCATTACCTGGCATGCCGAATGCGAAAAGAGAGATTGCATCATTTTGTTGATCAAAATTAAGAGATGATGGTACTACAGAGGCATTACCTTCAATATATTGTAAAGGGTCTTTTCCTTGCAACCAACAACTAAGTCCTTTATATAAAGCCCTTAAATTATTATTAGAACTACTAATCGTTTGATCAACAACAATTATAAAATGCCTATTAATAGGAAGTTTCTCGGTATTTGCTTTAACACAAAACGGAAATAAAAAAAACAATAAAGTTAGTTTAAAAAATCGTATCATTTCGCTTATTATTCTAAATCTTTCAAAAACGCGCTTGGCACATACGCTGTCACTACTGTTACCAGTTCTTCCACTACCACTGCCACTCTTTGCTGGCCTTGCCATCTTGCCACTCTTCCTATCACTCCCTTGAATGCTCCGTCAGTGACTTTCACCAGCTGTCCTTTCTTGAACTTTGGAACTTCTGCTAATGTTATTATGGTGTTGTCGGTTTCGGCGGCGCAGATGATTCTCAGGCTTTCCATTTGGGAAGCCGGGACAACCATTGGGGTCTTGTCTATTCTGCTGCCGACATGGGTGTGACGATAATAAAAACGGAGGAAGGGGAGGTTTACGTTGTCGTAAACAAAGGATTTGATTTGGTTTAATGTGCCGTAGGCGAAGAAAATGTTTGGTAATAGAGATTCGGTTACTTCTTTGCGTTTACCATTTATAAGTTTTACTTTTGTCTGGGTAGGATAAAAAGCGGTGACGCCTTTTCCTATCATATAATCGTACGCTTTTTTCTCTCTGCCGTATGTGGTCCGGAGTGCGTACCATTGAGGAATATTTTCCTCTCTTCGTTTCTTGTATATTACGGGAAGAACCGGTTTACTTATATTTGTTCCCGAAAGTGCACAATTGGTGGACACCCCAGTTCGTGAACTCTCTGCCTTGTCATTGCTTTGAGCTTCGGGGAGGACGTCGGAGGCAAGTCCAACGTATGGGGGGGGGGAAAAAATTTTTTCACCACCTCCAGAGTTTTGTTCTTTTTCTGATATACAGCCATTGACTTCCATATCGGTGTCAAATTAGTTCTAGACAGAACACTGTAATTTTTCAGTTATAGAGTGTCTCGTTTATATTACTAATGACGGAACTCGTCTTCCGTCAATATCTTTATTGAGTCACAATATTCCACATACAAAGGTATATATTTTTCTCCAAAGATAATGAACGAATATTACAAAATCTTTATGTTATTTGTTTTTTATTTTTGTATTCTGCAAAAAAAATCCTTTTACAAAAAACAGAGACACCCAACGACAATATTGGTAATTATCGTGGGGTGTCCCTATTTTTGTATTATATTACAATCATTACAGTATGACGATGGTCAGTCCTGCCATTACGATGCTTACCATCGACATCAGCTTGATGAGGATGTTGAGCGACGGACCGGAGG
>OQVU01000337.1_pt1 | contig 17007 bp, 20 predicted proteins | sample 1691611 | NCBI WGS metagenome assembly OQVU01 (sample SAMN03418272, study PRJEB22391) | human gut metagenome | biome: human-gut; feature: organic feature; material: feces | host: Homo sapiens | place: Tanzania | collected 2013-01
GTAGCGATGAGATAGAAGACCTTTGTGAGAACTATCTGCCGTATGCTCTCAACCCGATGCTATCTACCGAGGAGGTCAAAGAGAAGCTTCACGTTTCTGATGCAACTTTGAACAGAATGGTAGCAAGAGGTGACATTCCGAATGGCGAGTGCAAGAAGCGTGGGCACAGCCGATATTGGAAGAAGTGGGATATTCTTCACTATATTAAGAGTAAGAGAGGTAAGTGATTGCCTCTCTTTTTTTGTTTGCATTGATTTCGATGCTTTTAAAAATACAATATTTCGAGGAAATTATATACAATTATATACAATATTTCGAGGAAATTATATATATGCGTTTATATGAAGGAATAAAGTTTTGCACTTTTTCGGGAAATCTATTTGATGATTAAATATTTTATTGTATATTTGCAGCATTATTGTTTAATCATCAAATAGTTATCTTATGGCAGATAGAATTAAAGATATTGTTGTAGGCGTAGTTCTTGCAATCCTCGCCTATCTAAAACCGATAGAAGGTGAGCTATCTTCGCTTATGATCGTATTCACCCTCAACTTTGTTTTTGGCTATCTTAGCGGTATGATTGCAAAAGGAGAGAACTTTGAGTTAAAGAAAGCAGTTGTGTGCATCGGTCACGCTACTGTCTTCTTTGTTCTTTGCGCGGCAGTGTATGCCATCGGGCGATTCAAAGGCCAGATGGAAGGTTCTGTTCAATGTGTTTCCTTTATCTCATATCTAGTATTGTGGTTCTATGGATGCAACATCCTGAAGAACTTGAAACTGATATTTAAGAAAGGGACTCCTCCGTGGTATGTAGTAAGTTTTCTCTATTACCTCATGAGGTTCAAGTTTATTGAAAAAATACCATATCTGACAGCTTACTTTAATTACGCAGAAAAGGAGGAAAAAGTATGATGGTAAAGATTATTTTAGCAATTATTGTTATGGCATGTATTATTGCGTTTGGTTGCTTAGTTCAAGGTAACAATTATAATAAGGAGGAGTAAGTTGAATCCGTCAAGTTAGTTATATTACGTATGGAAATTTAAAATTAAACAGGTAATGAAGATATTAAACATCACTCTTATATTTGTTTTTATGTTAATGCTTCTTGGCTGCAAGTCAACAAAGACTACAACAAAAGATGTATTGCTGACAGACAATAGGACAGAAATAAAATATGACTCCATCTTTCAGTCTATAATGGAGAAAGAAATAGAGAAGTATAAAGCCAAACATTCGGAGGTACTAAAATCATCAATAAAAGATAAATCTTGTATTACTGATAGTACGGTACTCAAATATGATGCTAATGGCAATAAAATATCTGAAAATAAGTTTCGTTATGAAAGGCATGAATTATCGACAGAAAGATACCAAACTTTACTGGATAGCATTGCCTTATATAAAGATAAGCTTAGGGATGAACAAGAAAAGCATTCAAGAAAAGATTCATCTAAAGCAGATATTAAACATATTGAAAAAGAAAAGATTTATATAGAAAAACCTACAAGTTTTATGCAAGAGGTATTTACAGAAACAGGTAAGTTCTTCTATTTTGTATTGATTTTAATTGTTGTATATATTATATATAAGCATAAGAAAAGATAATTCTTAGTTCTCTTTAGGTGTAAAGATTTAAACAGGGTAATTTATGAAGCGGCTGCTCGTGATGAGTAGTCGCTTTTTTATTTGCAAAGTAAATTCTTTCGTTCTAAGATAACAAAAAATGATACAACCTACTATCACACTAAACTACTGATACAGAGCCACTAACAAAAACTATGATAGTATTATAGCTTATTTCAATACTATTTTCTAACTTTGCAGACGTAACGTTACAAATAGTGTTAGTTATATATTAAGGTTAAATTAAAAAATTCGGGATATGGAAAGTAAAACTTACGTGTTCAATCCAGAGAGTGGCACAAGCGGTACAGGCTCTAATGGAATCTTGGCTATGCTTCCTGCACTCATGCAGAGACAGGGCGTTGACCCAGGTCTGATTGCACTCTTGAACAACCGTGGAAACGGAAATGGCTGGGGTGAAGACATCTTTGCAATCCTTCTGTTGTTCATCCTTATGGGTAATAATGGTATGGGACTCTTCGGAGGTAATCGCTGCATGGGTTCTAACGGACAGGGTGGCGTTATGCCAATGCTTAACAATGATGCCAATACTGCCGTTATCATGCAGGCTGTTCAGCGCAATGGCTTTGATGTTCAGAGCTTGGCTACAGCCCTCAACACATCAAGTGACGCAGTTATGGCTGCAATCAATGGCTTAGGTCAGCAGATTTGCAACCTCGGCAATCAGATGGGCATGAATGCTAATCAGATTTTGACTGCTATCATGCAGGGTAATAATGCCATCGCTACCCAGTTGGCAGAATGCTGCTGCAAGACCAATAACGCCATAACTGCAATGGACGGCAATATCAAGTTGTCTATCTGTCAGCAGACTCACGCCATCAATGATACGGCAAACGCCAACGCTTTGATGCTCCGTGACAAGGCAGATGCCAACAATCAATCTGTCTTGGCTAAGTTGGATCAGATGCAGACACAGGCAATGCAGGATAAGCTCGATGCTTTGAGAGAGAAGAACGGTGCCCTACTTGCTCAGATTTCAAACGAGCATCAGACACAGGCTTTGCAGGCTTACCAGGCGCAGGTCATCACACCAGTAAATGCAGCTTTGGCTGCGCTGCAAGCAGAGGTGGCTGGCATCAAGTGCAAGTTGCCTAATACCATCAGTGTTCAGTACCCTCAGTACGGAGTATTCAACAAGGACGTTTATACTGCTGCCGCCATGGGAGCTTATGCAGGTGATGTAGCGGCTTCTCGTTCAACTGTAGGATGCGGTTGTTAGGAAAGGAGGTAACTATGTTCCCTTTATATCCATTCAATCCATTCAACCCAATGTGTTTCGGTCAGCGCAATGGTCTCAGACGAGTTGACATCGGTGGCATCTATGAGCTTAGAACGAATGCACAACAGGTAACAGAGGCAAGTGTGGACTTCGGTATCAACCCTAACTGTTACAATGCCCTGCCTTGTGAAAGTATTGTCTTGCTTAAGATACACCAAGGAGTGCCTACCGCTAGTGCTGACCTTCCTGTAAAGGTGGTAGTTCCTAGTGGCTCTACCACCGTGAACGGAACCACTAGCACGACTTCGGGAACTACAAAGACTCCCGTGGTTGACCACAACGGAACGGCAGTAACAGGTGCAGGACTGGCTAACGTTACGGAAGCTTTGGCTTACATCAACAAGAAGAGCGGTACCATCCGATTGCTTGGGTTTCAGCAGCCTACAGGCGGCTAACAGAGTATTAACTATGGGACAGATTGAAAAGTCTGTCCCACTAAAAGAGAAAGAAAATGTTTCAAGGACTAAGACAGTCTTCTCTCTTCTACATTTTAGACAAGGGAGGAGAAAAGCCGACTCTAAAAATCGGTCAAGTAATATCGGTCAGCAATCCTCAGCAGAAATATCCTAGCTATATGCCAGGACAGACTCCGACATTGGAGACGACCGTTGATGTTAAGGTACAAGTAGAAGACCAGCAGGTCAATTTCGAAAAGCTGCCATCTACGGCACAGATAGTGAACTTCGGTAATGAAGGTGTTGTTGTCAGTGACAGCAGAGAAGCTATGTGCGCCGAGATTGATGCTATGTTGCGACATTCCAAGGGAGTCGTGGAAAGTGTAGATTACCACAATGGAGTCATAAGCTCCTGCGAGGAAATGCTCACTAGAATCAACCCACAGATTGCCAAGGAGAAGCAGCAAGAGCAGGACATCAATAACCTCAAATCAGAGGTCAGCGGCATGAAGGGAACGCTATCCAATATTGAATCAATGCTGTCTAAGGCTTTGAGCGGTAACAATTTTAAAAAGTAATTGCTATGGGATATATGGTAGAAATTACGGAAAACAAGTTCGATGAGCTTGTTGACAACTGCGAGGAAATGGTTCGAGCAGGTGGCAAGGTTATGAAGTGCTTGGATAGTTTGAAGCGCGAGCGTATGGGAAACCGTATGCCAATGCCAGACTATCGTGACAAGTGGGACGATGATGATTGGCGCGACGAAGACCGCTATGGAGAGCGACGCTACTATGGTCGCCGTGGTGGTGGACGTTACTAATGTTTAATTCGGTGGTGGGGATTTCTCCCTGCCACCCTTAATAGAAAAAGCTATGGGAAAATGTAGAATGCCTTTGGATGCTTATGATATGAAGCCAGAAGGAATGATAGCATATCTGAGATATAATGGCTGGCACTTCAACAAGAAGGCTTGCGAGTGGGCAGTCGCTCAGATGAGAAAATATAACCCAGTCACCAAAAAGGATGAGGAGGTTGAATACATGGATAAGGATAAGGTTGAGTCCATCCTTACCAAGCAGGGAGTGACGCTTGAAAATAATGTAGGCTATGATCATGTCTATGTGGCAAACATGGTTAAAGCTGATTTCTATAAGTCTTCCATCGAGGACGAAGCTCACATGGCTTTGTTCGTGAAAGATATGGTTGATGATACCGACCAGAAGGATGGCTTCATCTTTAACAGATTCTATGCCGATTGCAACCATAATGGCATCGGCATTCCATGGGATGATATTTTATGATAAGTCAAGAGATATATCTAGAAAAATACGATTGGAAAGTTCTTGTGTTTTACGGTTTGGAATCATCAGATACCGATGAGGTATGCAACTCCCTTGTGCAGATAGGCTGCACAGAAAAGGCGGTCGAAAGCGCAAGGGAGCATTGCTTGCGTGGAATGCCGAACACAGGTCTAACCTACTCCAATCTTGCAGGTAGAAAGAGCGTGGTTGCTGTCAGTAGGACCACATCGGAATATGAGTTTGTGAATACTGTCACACACGAAATGTTCCACGTTGTCACTCATATCTGCGAATCACTAGGTATTGACTTGAAAGACGAAGAGCCTTGCTACATGATGGGATGGCTCTGCCAGGCAGTTAGTAGGATATTCATTTAAAATTTAGAAATATGACGGACATTAAATTAATGGTGGATGCTGCAAGGCAGCTAAACCAAACTTGGAACAAATGCAGCAAGAATGCTGAAGAAGAAAGTACACCCGAAGTGTATAATGCTATGTGTGAGATTGATGAAGCAGTTATTAATCTCGTTGAAAAAATCAGCCTTTGCTTAAAGGAAAAAGCTATCGTAGAAATGTATGGTGTTTCAGAATTATCAAAAACACATAAAGCTATCATAAAGAGAAACGATGTATAGAATAATCAATATAAAATAAATTTACTAAGCTTCAATGACGTTACATAAACAACTGATTACCAGCAATTTATCTAATTAGCTATAGTTAACACCATTGAAGTTTAGTTAAGTTAATAAAAAGTTAAATATTTAACCTAAGCCTTTCTAAGCCCCTCTTTTTTCTTCTTCATATATCTATACCAATTATTCAAATTAGCCCAACAAGCAAGAAATCAACTATTTAAAATAAATCTAAATTATATTGTAATTATTTTTTTGTATTCAGAATATAATCTATTACTTTCCTGTTTGCGTTATCTATCTTTTGCTGATTGAAATTGATGTAAACCTGTGTTACTTTGGCACCTGTGGAGAATGAATGTCCTAGGGCATGGCTTATCACATCAACGGGTATGTCGAGTTCGCTAGCTATTGTTGCCCAAGTATGACGAGCCCAGTAAGATGTTAGATTTCCGAAACCTTCAATGCTCTGTAATATCTTTCCCCATGACGCTGTAAACGTGTGGACCGTAGCGTATTGATCGAGAATGCAGAGCAGATGCTTTTTTCCTCTATATTTATCTATGATAGCTAATGCTTCGGGCTCAACCTTGATGCTATATAGCTTCTGCGTCTTTTTCCGTTTATAGTGTATATAGCCATCTTGCCCTATCTCTGTTAGGCTGCAAAGGTCAGCTACATTGATACCTATAAGAAACAAGGATAGCTTGAACATATCGACAGCCATAGTTTGCTTCTCGCTCCCATGGAAAGAAAATAATCGGTGCAATTCGTCAATAGTCAGAGAACGCTTTATTGTAGGTTCAGACTTAATCTTGAATACACGAAAAGGATAAGACATAGTTATCTCATTCGCCATGGCATCACGGAATACAGCTCTGATATTGCGAAAATGAATACTCCTTCCATTTACGGATGGAGAAGACGAAAGGAGAAATACATCAAAGCCACTAAGCCAATCCTTAGTAATATCCTCGAAAGCTTTAGTCTTTATCTTAGCATCATACTCAGCCATACGCTTTGCAGTTACTAGATAAATCTCCTTCGTTCTCTTAGCGGTGCGCGATTCTGCATAAGACAGGAAACGACTATAGAAGCTATTTGCGGTTACTGCGGTTGGTTCCATGATTTCTACAACCTTATTTTTAATTTGTGTAGCTGTCAATTTGGTTAACTCACCTTTCTTCAATAATTCGAGAACGATATTTGATACTGTACTTTTTTGAGTATCAATATAGCTCTGCAGGTTTGCTTTGTCTGGTCTATTTTTGATACGTTCCTTATTAGGGTCCCATTGAGTTGGTAGTATCTTCACACCAAGATTGATGTACGCAGAAGAACCCTGTTTGTTAATACCTATTTTAAGAGGGGCTTCATCACCTCTCTTAGAACTACGCTTATCTAAGTATATGTGAACTGTTACTGCCATATCTTTTCGTTTTAAAGTTGCGGTTTATTTGCGGTTAATCTGCGGTTGATTTTACCCAACTTTACACAAAAGTATGAAAATGTATCAAAAATCACTTTTGGTAAATCCCATTAAAATAAAGGAGTTTAGCGGAAAGAGGGGGATTCGAACCCCCGAACCGGTTTTGCCGGTTACACGCTTTCCAGGCGTGCCTCTTCAGCCACTCGAGCACCTTTCCTTCATCTGCCGTCAAAGACGCTATTGAATACCAAATCAAACAATACCATGATAAACATCGCATCGCAATTCGGACTGCAAAATTATCGCTTTTCGGGCAAAATACCATAAATAACTATTCTTTTTATATTTCTTTAAGAAAATTGTCCCGTTTTTACACCAAAAACACGTTCTACGTTCTGATTAGTCACCTTTGCAACCTCTTCTTCACTGACACCATAAGCAGTTGCCAAGGTCTTCATGACTTGTACTACAAAGGCACTTTCATTACGCTTACCACGATATGGAACAGGAGCCATATAAGGACTATCTGTCTCTAAAACGATTCTTTCCAGAGGTACTGCTGCGGGAAGGTCTTCACGCAAATGACTGCTCTTGAATGTTGACACGCCACCAATACCAAGCACAAAATTATCATACTCTAATAATTCTTTAGCCTCCTGCTGGTTGCCTGTAAAACAGTGAAAGACTCCACCTGGCAGTTTATCTTTCCATTTACGTAATATATGCAACATTTCATTCTGAGCTTTACGACAATGTATCATCAGAGGAAGCCCCGTCTCGCAAGACCACTCAACTTGTTTCTCGAAAGCCTCAAGCTGTTCTTTTTCAAACTCACGGCTCCAATAGAAATCAAGTCCGATTTCCCCGATTGCAATGTAATCGCTTTTATACTTAATCCCATTCAAACCATCCACAGCTGTAAGATGCTCATCCAAAATAGCCTCTATTTTTTTCAATTGTTCTTTCCAATCTGCTTTCACTTCCTCTGGATGAAGTCCTACCATAGGATATGCATAGCCAGGATATTCATGACTTAACTTCAATACTGCTTCTGATGTCTTCACATCAATAGCAGGGAGAAACACCATGCCGACACCAGCCTCCTTTGCACGCAGAATAACTTCTGAGCGATCTTCATCAAACTCCTCACCATCAAGATGAGTATGTGTATCTACTATTTTCATATACATCAATCATTATATAAGAAATCCATATTAATAAATATGCGGTTCATGGCGCCGATAATAATATACGATGCCATATTCACGACAATGATTAAAACGGGTTTCAGGTGGTTCATTCACAAAATGATGTTCTATCTGATTCCATAAATCCAAAATCACCTCATCGACCGCAGGTCTCAACAACCTGAGTTTTTCTATCGAATCATTCACCCTATCCTGCAAAATGCGTTGCCTTTCAATGGCCTCACAATAAATATCATAATGGGTAGAGACCATGCCTATAGTAGGATTATAAATCGGTCTTCCTCCTTGTTTGAGTCTGGCTTTCTCACCAGCAATAATTTTCTGTCCCCAGTCCAAAAGACCATCTATCGTTTTGAGATGAGGAACAGCAGACGCTTCCTCGTCAAGTCCATACAGAGTAAGACAGCTTCGTTTGATTTCGCCACGTTCCACAGCTAAAAATAAGACTTGCAGGAAATGGCTTATATACATCATCGCATTTTTCTGCAATTTATCTATCTTCCCCGTAAATCTGGTCTGAGCCTTCAAGTTGACCTTATACTGCTCTGAAGCAGTCAACAACTTATCATATGCAGGTTGCGCTTTATTGATTGTCTTCCAATCAATAAAGCGTTCCCTAACCGTATAAGTATCATTATTGTCCAAAAGCGTTTTCAATGCTTTCAGCCTTGCTGTATCAGTTTTTGGCAGTCTCCTATATGGCACTTGAATATCTCCTCTACTATTTTAAAAAGTTACTTTCAATACAAACAATCCGACGAACACCTGTTAATATTGGCGTTTCATCATTTTTTGAGCATACTTGCGCAATTCCTCTTTTTTCTCTTCAGGTACATTGACCGCGTCAAGGAATTTCTTACTTTGTGCGAAATAATAAGCAATCTTATCTTGCGCCAATTGATCGACACCTATCTCATTATAAAGACGAGTCACAGCATCTACCTTCTCATTTCTGTCAAAATCACGAGCACTAACCCAACGGGTTAATTCCTCACGCTGCGCAGCATTGGCCTTGTTGAAAGCATTAATGAGCATATAAGTTTTTTTATTAGAAGTGATGTCACCTCCTATTTCTTTACCAAAGACCTTGGAATCACCATAAACATCGAGATAATCATCCTGCAACTGGAATGCCAAGCCAATTTGTTCTCCAAACTTATAGAGATTGTCTGCATCCTCAGCACTTGCGTCTGCCAATATTGCACCTATTTTCAAAGCACAAGCCAAGAGAACACTCGTCTTGAGACGAATCATCTCTATATATTCTTCTTCCTTTACGTCATTGCGAGTTTCAAACTCCATATCATATTGCTGACCTTCACCAATTTCCAATGCAGTAACCGTAAAGAGATCCAAGATGTCTTTTAAATGTTTTGTATCACACTGCATCATACGTTGAAAGGCAAGAACCAACATAGAGTCACCAGACAAGATGGCGGTATTATCATTCCATTTTTTATGGACCGTCAAATGACCACGACGCATATCGGCATTATCCATCAAATCATCATGCAACAAAGTATAATTATGATAGGTCTCCAAAGCGCAGGCATTCATGAGGATGTCTTCCGGATTTTCCTTATAGAGATTATAAGCCAAAAGCATTAACGTAGGGCGAATACGTTTTCCTCCCATTGAGAGGACATATTTAATCGGTTCGTAAAGAGACTCAGGTTTTCTGTCGTATGACAAATGGTCCAAGAACTCATTAACCATCTTTAAAATTTCATCAGCTGTCTTCATTATATATTAAATTTATTATTAATTAATCGAACATATCTTTTTAAGATTCACGTTACAATTGAAATACCACAGGAATGGCAATCATAGTACGGCAAACCTTATTCTTATCCATTCCAGGTTTCCATTTCGGCATCATTTTCAGCACACGCATAGCCTCATTATCCAAGATAGGATTTGCCGACTTACTCACTTTCAGATTGGCCACACTACCATCCTTGTTGACGATAAAAGACACAACTACCGTTCCCTGTATTTTATTCTGTTGTGCAGAATGAGGATATTTTAAGTTTTTTGTAAGCCATTGCATAAAAACAGACCATCCTCCAGGAAATTGCGGTATTTTCTGTACAACCGTAAAATTGATTGGAGCCTCAGCCAATGCAGCAGAATTGGATTTATCTACCACATTTTCAGGCACAGCCTCTTTAATATCAGAGCCATCCACTTCCCCTTCCCCATCACCAATCACCAGTTCACTTGTAGTACTGCTGATTTTTTGAGGAGCAGTTTCTGTTTTCTCTGCAGTTTTCACCTCTTGCGTAATGGATTTAGAAACGGGCGCAGAAGGAGCTTCTGCCGATACCATATCCTTTTGTTCTGCAGGCATATTCATCTCCAAATCCTGTGCTAACTCCTCCAGATCATCAGAGTCAAGATCGGAATCAGATGCATGATTTTGATATTGCAAGCCTACAAATACGAAAGATAAAGTCATAACCATACCCAGCAAGAAAAAAGTTCCCCGCTTATTATCCAGTCGTGCACTATTAGTCTTCTTTATTTCCACTTTTAAATCTCCTCTTTTGCAGAATCTTCTACAATAAATGAAGTGTACAATCGTTATATTAAACGAAATCAATGCAAATTTACGTCTTATTATTGAAAAAAAGTGTATCTTTGCAAAATAATTAGAGAATTTAAATGAAAAAAATAGTTTTTTTCGCTCTCTTGACGCTTTTTGCATCAAAATTGCACGCACAAGAGAGCCAAACGGGATATAATTTCCTCCGCCTACCTGTTAGTGCTCATGCTGCTGCACTCGGTGGAGATAACGTCACCTTAATAGAAGATGACGAAGCTCTCATATTCCAAAATCCAGCCTTACTTTCATCGGTAAGCGACAAGACCATTAACCTCAATTATATGAATTATATGTCAGGAGTCAATACTGCTTCTGCTTCATTTAATCGTGTCATCAAAGAAAAAGCATCCTGGGCAGTTTCTGCCCAATACATGGATTATGGCAACATGAAGGAAACCGATGCCAACAATAACATCTTAGGCGATTTTTCTGCCAAGGACATTACCATAGCCGGTTACTTTTCATATATGTTGAGCGATAAGATTGCAGGTGGTATTACTGCCAAATTCATCACTTCATATATTGGCGACTACAATTCTATCGGAGTGGGTGTTGATCTCGGTATCAATTATTATGATCCCGAGCACGAATGGTCCATTTCTGCTACTGCCAAGAATTTGGGCGGACAGATAAAAGCATATCAGGATAAGTATGACAAGATGCCGATTGATTTACAAGTGGGAGTCAGCAAACGCTTTACGAACACCCCATTAAGGGTCTCTGCTACTTTGGTTAATCTCAACAATTGGGAGAAGAGTTTTATCTACCATGCCGTAATCGGAGCTGAACTTTTACTTTCTGATCAGATATGGATCGGCGGAGGCTATAATTTCAGAAGAGCAAAAGAGATGAAAATAGGCAGCAACTCTGAGGAGAAAGGCAGTAGCCATGGAGCAGGACTTTCCTTTGGAGGAGGTATTAATCTCAACCGCTTCCATCTGAATATTGCTTACGGAAAATATCACATCAGCAGTAGCAGCATCATTGCCAATTTAGCATATACATTATAAGATTATCATTCAAAACAATATCATAAATATCCAATAAAATGAAGAAAATTACTATAGCTATAGATGGTTACTCTTCTTGTGGTAAGAGTACGATGGCGAAAGACCTTGCTAAAGAAATAGGTTACATATATGTTGATACAGGAGCGATGTATCGTTCGGTGGCTCTCTATGCCATGCGTCATCATCTCTTCCTGGAAGATGGAAGTGTAGATACAGACAACTTAGAAAAAGAAATGCCAAACATCCATATTTCTTTTAAACTGAATCCTGACACACAAACTCCAGACTGCTATCTCAACGGCGAATTGGTAGAAAAAGAAATCAGAACTTTGGAAGTATCCAACCATGTCAGTCCTATTGCCGCAATACCTTTCGTCAGAAAAGCCTTGGTAGCACAACAGCAAAAAATGGGAGAAGCCAAAGGCATCGTAATGGATGGTAGAGACATCGGCACTACGGTGTTCCCTCATGCCGAACTGAAAGTTTTCGTTACTGCCAGTTCACAGGTTAGAGCACAGCGCCGCTATGATGAACTAAAAGCAAAAGGAATGGCAGCCGATTTTGACGCCATCCTTAAAAATGTAGAAGAACGAGATTATATTGATACCCATAGAGAGGTATCCCCTCTCAAGAAAGCTGATGATGCCTTGATTCTGGACAATAGCAACATGACTATTCCTCAACAAAAAGAATGGTTGATGCAGCATTACCAGACCGCTATCACACAAAAATAGCGTTAGATTTGCAAAAATCTGTTAAACAGAAAGATTTCAGCTAAACAATCATAACTTTCATTGAAAAATAGTTGGAATTTATTTTTCTTTTTAATATATTTGCAATCAAATGACAAGGTAGTAATGATATAGATTATAAATTTTGAGTTAATTACTGTTTTTTGAAGGTGGTGGGTCTTCGTGAGAAGCCTTACCACCTGTTTTTATATATGTATCTTTACTCAGACTGTCCGATTGCATTTTTCAAATGATTCATGATTTCTTCCATCAACCATTTTGGTGTGCTTGTAGCACCACAAATACCAACCGTCTTCACATTCTTCACCCAATCCATATTGATCTCATCAGCACTCTCTATCTGATAACTATTCGGATTCACACTTTTACATTCATTGAATAATACCTTTCCATTAGAGCTTTTACGGCCACTGACAAAAAGTATCACATCATGTTTGCTGGCAAAGTTTGCAATATTAGGCATGCGATTTGCCACTTGTCTGCAGATGGTATCAAAACTTTTAAATGTAGCTCCATCTACAATATGCTCCTGACAATAATCTATAATGCGATGAAATTCATCCAAGCTCTTAGTCGTCTGCGAATAAAGATAGATATCTTTGGAGAAATCCAACTTACCCATTTCCTGCAGTTGTTTCACCTCATCAAACTTCTCTACAACAATCGCATGGCTTTCCGTCTGCCCCACCAATCCTAATACTTCAGCATGACCTTTCTTTCCAAAAATAACAATCTGAGCATCAGGATTGCTCACAAACTGCTTTTTGATACGTCTTTGAAGTTGAAGCACAACCGGACAAGTCGCATCAATAATCTCTATATTATTCTTTTCTGCAAGAGCATAAGTCTGAGGAGGTTCTCCATGCGCACGAAGAAGAACCTTTACATGATGAAGATTTTTCATTTCCTCATGATCGATGGTGAGAAGACCAGCTTCGTGAAGTCGCTCCACCTCCATACCATTATGTACGATGTCACCCAAACAATATAGTTTGACACCCTTTGCCAGTTCTTCCTCTGCTTTTTTAATGGCAGTAGTCACGCCAAAGCAAAAGCCACTGCCATTATCCATTTCTATCTGCATACCTGTTTCTTATTATTTTTTCACTTGTATTCTTACTACCACCTTCGCATGGTCAGGATCATTTGTAATCATCAGTACACGAGGAGTTCTTGAACGCTGCTTTTTGAGTATAGCTGCAATGGCAGTCACTTTCAGTTTCACAGATTCACCAGGTTTGATGGTTCGCTTTCCTAATGAAACCTGCAGTCCCTCAGTAAACATCTGCATACTTCTAATTTCCAGATTTGACTTTCCCTGATTTGTCAGGATAACTTCACCTTTCAGTTTTTTCTTGCCATTGAAACTGCCTAAATCCAAAGTTGACGTTGACAGCGCAACCTTTGGAGCTTGCGCTTTCTGACTGGAAGTCATCTCTTCAAATCCAGGTAACAAAACTGCAGAAACAGAGATTTCCTTCTCAGAAGAGATTTTATCGCCAGGTCGCTCTCCCAAATAAATACTTGTCTGGTTCAAACCGAAATCATGCAATTTCTTAGAATCAAGCTTCAGTACAACTTCTCCAGAGCGATGAGGCCCCAAGCGTGAAGGTGATACCTGTGCGGTCAGATAACTTGGCAAATGCATCACAACAGGTTCCATGGCAGATTCTGTCGGGTTAAAAATATGAATACGCTGAACAGGACGGTCTCCACGATTCACATCATCAAATTCCACATCTTGGACATCAGACTTCACTGCACCTAACATATAATCATAGCTACCTGCAAAATCTGAAACTTTTTCAACAACTTTTCCCAGCATAGTCAAGAGACAAGGTTCTTCTGAAGCGTTGGTATAAAGCAACAATTGCTTGTAGAAAGTACCCATCTGTTTGGCATCATAAGTCATTTTGACTACGAAGCTATCACCTGCAGGAATACTTGTTTTAGGATAAGAGACATCAGTACAGCCACAACTTTTCTTCACATCATTGATAATCAAGGAACGATTACCATCATTCTTCATCTGAAACTCAGCAGTTACAGGATGCAGATAAACAATTTGTCCACAATCCACCTTTTCATTTTGCGTTGTCAGTTTCTGTGCATTGGCTGCCATCGCCACCAATGTAGTACACAGCAACACCCCTATTCTCTTATTTATATCAATCTTATTCATAATCAATTATTATATTTCTAATTTTAATTTCTAATTTCTCATTTCTCATTGATGTACGCTTAACTTATAAGCGATATCACGTCCACAGAACTCTGGACTATAAGTGCATCGGGCAGAACAAGAACCTGCTTGATATTCACCATTTCTATCAACATAATATTCCATTTCTACAACGTGCTTACCTTTAGATAAACGATCGAAATAGAAATTTGTTGTGTTGTCCTTTGGAGAAACATAGCAACCCATGCCCCATTGATAACCGCTCAGCTGGTTTACCGGTTCCAGGCAGGCGGCACGCTTATCTTCGATTTCCACGAAATCATAATCACGGTCTGCGGTGATAATCAGCGTTACCTTTACCTTCTCACCAACCTTAGCCAGAGACTTTTCCTTGCCCTGCGATTCGGCAGTAACAACGACACGGCGAACCTTGATGCCCGACTCGGAAGAAGCGATTTCGCTGAGCGGCTGTTTAAATTCTGCATAAACGGCACCCCAACTGGTATAGTCGCTCTTCTTGTTGATGCTCAAGGTTGATGCCTTGCCCACCTTCTCTGTCTTGATATAACCCAACATCGTAGAATCCTGCGGCATCGGAAGCTGCTTGCCATCCAGTTTCAAAACGGCATTTTCTGCCTTCTTGTTCCAGTTGCTTTCATTACCTTTCATAAAGGCATAGACAGCATCTACGGTATTTACTGGAGTATCCCAAACCTGAGTACGTTTCGACATCAGAAGCCAACGCTGCAGTTCCTCAATGGTCTGCTTGTCGTTCGGCTTCAGCAGCTGCATCGCCTCTATCACAGATACCTGAGTAGGAATCTTATAGTTTCTCCAGCTATAGAGTGCCTTACGGGTATCATAATAGCGGCCCATCTCCTCACGATAAACGGCATATTCGTTCACGCTCTGCAGATATTCACCCGCTTTTTCGCGATAAGCAGCATTCTGCTGGCTGTTCTTGGCGAGCACCACGGCTGCACGTGCCTTACCATAGATGGTGAAATCACTGGTCATCTTCGACATTTTATCCAGCAGATAAGTCTGGTCCTGTTCGAAATTCTCCTTCATCTTTCTGCCATCCATTGAGAGAATGTAGAGATAATGCAGCGCCTGTTCACTTGGACTTACCTTGTGCTTCTTCTCCTCCATCTTCTTCATCTCTCTAACTTCACGAGCTGTCTGCCAGGAAAGATAATTGATGGCAGAAGTCAGCATTTTAGAGATTGACTTTTGCGTGCCGGCGATGGCATTCAGACGAACCATCATCTCGGCTACAGCCGTAGTCATATATCTGCTGCCCTTCATTCCCTTCCACCAGGAGAAGGAACCATCGTTATTCTGCAACTTCCTCAGTTTCTCCACCTGATTTTGCAGACGGCTGGTTTCCAAAGATAGATTTTTCTGGATATAAGTGGTGATGGTATTGGCATAGATGGCAGACATCAGCGAGATGGCGTCCTCATCATCCGGATTGCTGATGGCAGGCAACGCCTTGATCATCAGCCAACTTGGATTGTTGGTATATTCCACGGTGACCTTTGCCTCCTCTGTTCCCTTTGCCTGCTTGCCCTCCTTGTCCAGGAAGAGTTTGCTCAAGTCGAAGCTCTGTTCACCCTGCTGATGCAAGGTGATAGGCAGCGTATTCACTACGAGTTCACGATCACTCAAGACCGGCAGATAGTGCTGTTCGCCATCGCTGTATCCGTTTCCGGCAGCCACCACCTTATTAATATATACACCCTCTTTCAGACCTTGAACATCGAAAGAAACGGTAGCAGACCCCTCAGCATTGATGCTGTAGTTCTGCGTTTTCTGCCAAACTACCTTCTGGGTTTCAGCATCCAAAATCTGCATGCGGGCATTTCCGCTCACCTTCTTGTCAGAGGTATTGGAGAGCTTAGCCACGATGGTAGCCTTGTCGCCCTCACGCAGGAAGCGAGGCATGTTAGGCTGCACCATCACGGTCTTTTGAGCCACAGCCTCATCCACCAGCAAACCGTTGCGCATTTCCTTGTCATGAGCCAATCCCATGAACTTCCAGGTGGTCACGCTTTCCGGCAAGGTAAATCTGATGGCTACGTTGCCATTGTTGTCGCTCTCCAAGGCAGGATAGAAGAAGGCAGTCTCGTTCAGGTTTTCACGCACCTGCACTTTGTCAAGGTACTGTCCTACGTCTGAGCCAGAACCACCTACAAACTGCGGCATCTCCTCTACTACATCAAAAACCTTGTTGGCAGATGGAGCAGCAGCTCCTACACGAACCATCTTAGAACCACGAATTCTCATGACTTTCGCTTCTTCCTTAACCAGCTCGTCTTTCTTTATACGAACAGACTCTACGGTTCCGCCAAGAGAACGTTCCAACTTGCTCAGCTCCACCGCTTGCATATAAGCATAATAGCTAAAGAATTTGCCATCAAACTTATCCACATCCAGTCCCTTCTCGTCATAATACTTGGTAGGATAAACGCCATTCAAGTAAAATGAACGGAAAGTGAGGTTGTGCTTCCAGTAGCAGTTTGGCAAACTCTGATAGAAGCCCAGGGAGAA